>Ga0209310_1000055_pt1 | contig 220031 bp, 158 predicted proteins | sample AD_UKC030_MetaG_FD_184415 | JGI IMG/M metagenome (GOLD analysis project Ga0209310, IMG submission 184415) | Active sludge microbial communities of municipal wastewater-treating anaerobic digesters from USA - AD_UKC030_MetaG (SPAdes) (version 2) | ecosystem: Engineered > Bioreactor > Anaerobic... | reverse complement strand
TTCGTCCTGCAATGCCATAAAGTTCTGGTTGGCCTTGAGTTCGGGGTAGTTCTCGACGACGACCATCAGGCGGCCCAGAGCGCCTTCCATCTGCGTCGCGGCCGCGGCCTTCTCGTCGGTGGTCTTCGCCTCGCCCCACTGGCTGCGCAGGCGCGTGATCTCCTCGAACAAGCCGCTCTCGTGGGCGGCATAGCCCTTGACCGTGTTGACCAGGTTCGGGATCAGGTCATACCGGCGCTGGAGCACGGTCTCCACCTGCGCCCAGGCGGTGCCCGCGTTCTCGTCCAGGTTGACGAGCTTGTTGTACATGCTGATGAGCATCATGGCCAGGACGACGATGATGCCGACGACGATGACCAGGGTCTTTTTCATGATCTCCCTTCCCTTGGAGTTTACAGATCGCTACCAGCTTCGCGAGGCCCCACCGCCACCCGACCGGCCCCCGCTGAATCCGCTGAACCCGCCACTTCCTCCGCTGCCGCTGCTGCCGCTGATCCCGCCCCCGGAGGAAGTGAATCGCGGCCTGTCGGAGGGGGTGGTTCCGCCACGACCGTGCTTCCTGGCCCACAGGATGAGCGCAGCGAAAAAGCCGATGAAAAGAAAAACAAATATCAGCCCCGCCATCCCGCCGGACGATGCCGGACGCGAAGCCGCCAGCGCCGCCAGACCCGTGGACGTGACGCCGGCAGGCGGGGCGCCGGTCAGGGACACGCCCGACTCCTCGGCCGCGAACCGCGCCAAGGCGGCCGCGCCGTCGGCCAACCCGGCCGCATACTGCCCCTCTTTGAACCGAGGGATAACGCTTTCATCCAGGATACGTCCCGTGCGCGCATCGGTAAGGATGCCTTCGAGGCCATAGCCCACCTCGATACGCACATCGCGCTCCTCGAGCGCGGTCAGCAGCAGCGCGCCCTTGTCCTTCTGCCCGATGCCCCATCGCTCGAACAACCTGTTCGCGAAATCGCCGATTTCCCCGCCCTCGAGAGAAGGCAGCGTGACGACGGCGATTTCCGAGCCGGTAAGGGTTTTCACGGAAAGGAGATACTGCTCCAGGCTATCGCGCGACGCGGGCTCGAAGACGCCCGCGAAGTCGCTGACATGGCCGCGCGGTTGAAGGCTCCCCAGCAGCGTATCGGAATCCGCCGAGACGCTCAACGCCAGCCCCGCCATCACGAGGAACAAGCCCCGTCTCCGTTTCATGGCGGCCAGTAAACCAGAGCCGCGAACCGATTCAAGCAAAAGCGGAGCACGGATCTCTCATTGTACGGGCTCCCCTGCTCCGCTAGGATAAGCCCGTATCCGCGGGAGATGAACATGACCAACCCGGAGCATGAACCGCCGGTCCCCGATGGGGAGTGGAAGGCGCAACTGGCCGAATCCGAGCAACGGATCCGGCAACTCCAGGGACAGCTCGAGATCACCACGTCCCTCCTGCGGGAGAGCGAAAACAACCTGCGCCGCATGGCCCACCTGGATGCGCTGACCGGCCTTTTCAACCGGAGGGGGCTGGAGCAGGAGTTGCGGCGCGCCTGGGCCCTGGCCGAGCGGCAGAAAGCATCGGTAGGCCTGCTCGTCATCGACGTCGATCGCTTCAAGATGCTCAACGATACCCACGGCCATCCGGTCGGCGACCAGGTGCTCCGCGAATGCGCGGAACTGCTGAAGACCGGGCTTCGCGCGTCGGATGTGCTCTGCCGCTACGGCGGCGACGAGATGATCGTGGTGTTGCCGCTCGCTGATCCGGCGGAGACGCAGGCCGTCGCCACCCGCATCCTGGAGTCGGTGCGGGACCATCGCTTCTGCGCCGGTCGCCAGGATCTGCGCATCACGATATCCGTCGGCTCGGCTTGCGGCCGGCCGGAACCCGGGTCGACGCCGGACGAGTTGCTGATCGAGGCCGACCAGGCGCTGTACCGCGCGAAGCAGGGCGGCCGCAATTGCGCCGTCTTCTGGGAGCCCCGTCCTCCCAGCGCGGAGGCCCGGACGCCGGCGTCCAAGCCCCCGGCGGACCCCCTTCCTCCCGGCCGCGTGATGATCGTGGATGACGATCCCCTCCTGGGTTCCCAAATGCAGCGGATCTTGGAAACCGAGAAGCATGACGCCGTCGTCCACTCGGCCGGCCGCCCCGCGCGCGAGCAGATGGAACGGGAGGCCGGCCGCTTCGACGTCGTCCTCGTGGATCTCTACCTGAAGGGGGAAAGCGGATGGGACCTCCTGCAGGCGCTGCGCGGACAGGATGACACGCTGGTCGGCATCGTGGTGACCGGCGCGGCGACGATGGACAACGCCGTGGAGGCGCTGCGGAGCGGGGCGTTCGATTTCATCGCCAAGCCTTTTGAGCCCGATCTCCTTCGGGCCGTCGTCGATCGTGCGCTTCGATACCGTCGCCTCCTGCTGGAAAACCGCCGCTACCAGCAGCACCTCGAGGAACTGGTCCGCGAGAAGAGCGCGGCCCTGATACGGGCGCTGGAGCGTCTGCGCACCTCCTACCAGTTCACCCTGGAAGCCCTCGCCGCCATGCTCGACGCCCGCGAAAAGAAGACCGGCGAGCACAGCAAGCGCGTCGCGGAGATGACGCGCATCCTGGCCCGCGCCATGGGCGTGCCCGAGGACCAGGTGGAAAGCATGAGCCAGGGCGCTCTCCTGCACGATATCGGGAAGATCGCCATCCCCGACGCCATCCTCCTCAAGAACGGCCCGTTGTCCGACGCGGAATGGGAGGTCATGCGGACGCACCCGGAGATCGGCTTCCGCATCCTGCGCAGCAGCCCCGAACTTGAGCCGGCCGCGGAAATCGTCCGCTCGCACCAGGAACGGTGGGATGGCTGGGGTTACCCGAGGGGCCTCGGGGGATCGGCCATTTGCCTGGGTGCCCGCATCTTCGCCGTCGCGGACGCCTACGATGCCATCCGCGCCAGCCGGCCCTACGCCGCGGGGCAATCGCGCGACGCGGCCCTGGCCGAAATCCGGCGGCACCGGGGCACGCAGTTCGACCCCGAGGTCGTGGATATTCTGGCCCGCTGCCTGCCGGACATCGAGGCGCTGGGCTGGTGGGCGGAAGGCCCCGCCAGCGCCGGATGAGCGATCTTGAATCCGGGCCGGTCGCCGCTACAATCCCCCATCATCATGAAAAAATGGATTTCATCGGCGATCATCTACCAGGTCAACCTCCGGTCCCTGGCGGCGCGCGATCCGCGCAACGCCATGGAGGCCTTCAAGTCCGCGGCCGGCCGGCCCCCGGAATCCCCGCTGGCGTACCTGGCCCGGAACCTGTCCGCCATCAAGAAGCTGGGCGCCAATGTCGTCTACCTGCTGCCGCCCTACCCCATGGGGATCCACGGGCGCAAGGGCATTGGGTCGCCCTACTCCAGCCGCGATTTCTACTCCGTCGAGCCGGAATACGGCACCCGGGAGGAACTGGCCGAACTCGTCCGCCGCGCGCATCGCATGCGCCTGAAGGTGATCCTCGACATCACCCCGAACCACACGGCGCGGGATCACGCCTGGATCACGTCCAACCCGGAGTTCTACGTCAAGGCGCCGAACGGCGAGCCGTTCTACGATTGTGACTGGTCGGACACGGCCAAGCTCGACTACACCGCGCCCGGCCTGCGGCGCGAGATGATCGAGGTCTACCATCACTGGTTGAGCTTCCTCGGCCCGGATGTCGCGGGCCAGCCCGACGGCGTGGACGGGTTCCGCCTGGACATGGCGCATTTCATCAACGACAAGGGCTTCTGGAACGAGGCCATGCCGGAGCTCAAGGCGCGACACCCGTCCCGCCAGCTGCTGTTCCTCGCGGAGTGCTACGGCACCCAGAACAACATGGACCTGTTCGCGCGCGGCATCAACGCGGCGTACGACGACGACTTCTACAAGACCTTCTCGTACCTGTACGGCGTGGACGAGGAGGGCGGGTCCGTGATCTGCCCCTCCCCCGACGCGGAAACCAACGGCGATTTCCTCGACAAGTGGGAGGCGTTCAAGGCGCGGGGCATCGCGGGCGCCGTGGAAACCGCCCTGCTCAACTACGAGAGCCTGCTCCCGCCGGGCGAGGACGGCCCGTTCCTGGCCCGCTACACCGACAACCACGATGAGGGCCGCGGCCTGTACCGCGCCGGACCGGGCGCGGTACGCGCGATGATGCAGGTGGCCTTCCTGTCCGGCCACAGCCTGCCGTTCATCCTGACCGGCCAGGAATTCGGCGCGCTCAACCGGCCCTCGATCCACGCCCGCATCGGCTTGTGCGACAAGGGCCGCCGCGTGAAGACGCCGAAAGGGGCTCGCGTCGAGGCCGGCCTGGAATGGGAGGGCAATATCTTCGCCCGCACCCCCGAGGAACGCTCGGAATGGTTCCGGTTCTACCGGGACCTGATCCAACTGCGCCTGAAGAACCGCGAACTGCTGCGCGGCCGGTTCCAGCTGCTCGACGCCGGGGAGGAGGTCCCGCCGGCCGACCGAACGGTGATCGCCTTCGAGCGGCGCCTCCGGCGCTCGGCCCTGCGCTGCGCCGTCAACCTCGGTCCGGAACCGCGCCAGGCCGCATCGTTCTGCCCGCAACCGGGCGAAACGGTCATATACGGCCAAATGCCCGACGGCGTGCTGCCGCCGTTCAGCGCGGTCGTGCTGCGGTCCGCCTGATTTCGCGCCGCGAGGGCGCGCCTATGGCGGGGCGGTCAGGAGACGGTAGAATCCCGAACCGTTCGTCGCGGGTTCCGACCACGCGGCGCTTCCGCCCGCGCCCGTGACCGCGCCGGCGCTTGTCCAGGATCCCGACGGGGCGCCGGCGGAAAATATCCCGTAGACCCGACCGGAGCGGGCGCCGAACCCGAGCTGCAGTTGACTGCCGGCCAGCCCCACCGACGACACCCGGAACCAGTCGCCGGAAGCGTTCGGATCAGTGCCCGCCCACACCTCTGGCCCGTCCGCCATCCCGTCGCCATCCGTGTCCGTGCTGTTCGAGCTCGTTCCGGTCGAATACCCGTTGATATACAGGCCGTCGCCTGTTTCCCGGATGTCGGACAGGCCGTCCCCGTCGCTGTCCGGCTGCCAATACAGGAACCGGATGTTGTCGACGTACGCCTGCCGGCTGGTGACCAGGCCCACGTCGTTGCCGAGGATGATCTGGCTCACCGCGCCGAAATCGAAGGCCCCGCTCCCGTTGGTTTCCTGAAACGCCGTGAAGGGCACGACATAGGCCTGGTACTGGGTGGCCGGGACAGGCCCGTAGGCCGGGGCCAGGAACACCGCCGTCGAGCGATTGGTCGCCCCGAGCCGCCCGAAGTACACGTAGGGCCGGTTGGTGACCGCGCCGGCGGTCCGGGCGTGCAGCTCCAGGCTATCCAGCGCGGAGGCGTTGATGTTGCTCCAGGCCCGGTTGAAGGCAAAGCCGACTTCGCCCCAGGAATGCGTGTACACGCAGACCATGTGGTTGAGCCCTTCGTACGGCGCCCAGTTGGTCTCCAGGCCCTGCGCCTTCGAGGCCCATACCGCGCCGTTGGTCAGCTGACGCGAGCCAGGCTCGCCGTCGTACAGCAGGATCGGCGCAGGGAACGTGACCCGCCGGACGGTGACCGTGGCATACCCCGAACCGCTTGCGCTCTCCGCGTCGAGCGCGGTGACCGTTAGCGCTTTGTCGCCCGGGAGCGCCGCCGCGCCTGCGGAAAGACTGAAGCGGCACCCGTACACCCCGTTGTCCGCCGCGCCGTCATCCGATATCCCGTCATCCTTGATGATCGTCGACGACGACCGCCCTGCCGCGGACAGGTTGGCCAGCACGACCTCGATGTCGTCGAGCCGGTCGGTCACTGACGCGAGCAGAAGGATTTCGCTGACGTCGTTGCTTTCGTTCAGCGCGGCCGGCTGGGTGGCGGCCGAATTCACGACCGGCCCGTTGGTCGACGACGGGTTGTCGGCTGTGAAGAGCATGTCGTCCATCCAGCAGGTCACCCGGTTGCTGCCGGAATCCGTGAAGAGGAACTGGCTCACGGCGCCGAAGCTGTAGTCGGCCAGGCTGTTGGTCTCCTTCCAGGCGGAGAGCGGAATGGACACGAGTTGGTAGTTGGTTGCCGGATGGGCCAGGTAATTCGTAATGTAGACGATCGAGGACCTGGTCAGCGCGGCCCGGCTGAACTGGAGCCGCAGGTTGTTCCATGAATCGTTGGTCAGGCGCAGGTAGAAGTTGAACGCGTAGTAACCGCGCACGTCGGAGTCCACCCAGCCCTCGTTCCACCCGTACCAGACCTGGCCGTTGGTCACGATGGTGATCTCCAAGTGCCGGATGCCGGCGTGCGGTGCGCGGTTGGTCTCGGCGATCCACGCGGTATTTGTCTCCAGCCACGCCCCGGTTTGGTCCGCGATCAGCGGCTTGCTGCCGGGCTCGCCGTCGTACACGACGACGTTCGTCATCGGGGCCGACGTGACGCACAGTTCCGGCGAGGGCGCGCTGACGTTGGGCGGCGCCTCGTCATCGGCGGCGGCCACCTGGAAGTAATACACGAGGTTGGGCGCGAGGTTCCGGTTCGTGAAGGAAACGCCGTTGGTCACGACGGCGTACAGCGACAGCGAGCCGGACTCGAAGCCCCGGTAGATCCGGTACCCGGCCCGGTCCGGCGCGCCGACCGCGGCCCATGAAAGCGTCGCCTGGTTGTTCCGCTGCCGCACCCGGAAATTCCCGGGCGTCGCAGGCGCCGTGACATCGTTGTTAGGCGCCGGATTCGTCGTCGCGTTCTGGCCGGGAACGAGCGTCGAGTTCAGCACCCGGTACTCGGACTCCGCGACGAGCGCGTAGTGGTGATCGCCGGAACTCGTGACCTCGTGCGCGAACCACTCGACGCCCGCCGGCACGCCGCTGGTGAGCAGTGCGCCCTCGGCGAGGTTGGTGATCACCGTCGCCGCGTGGTAGAGCTGATACGTCTCGCCCGTGACGGCATGCTGGTCTCTCCACATCACGGTGTTTGTGCCGTGGGCACCGTTGCCCGCAGCCAAGCCGATCGGCACGCCGGGGACGTCCGGCTGGTGCGGACCCGCCACGCGCAGGACGTTGCTGCCGGCAAACACGCCGGGCACGGTCAGCCACAATCGGTTGCCCGGGTCGTCCACCGAGGCGTAGTACCCCGCATCGGCCACGAGACTGGTTCCGCCACGCGTCACGACGAGCGGCGGCGCGGAGCCGCGGTACTCGCGGATGACGAACGTCGGGTTCCAAAGCGCCCCGTTGGTTACGTCCAGGCTCCACTGCGCCGTGTTAGTCATCGAGGCTTCGATGTCCCACGTCCAGTAGACGTGGTTGTAACCCGGCGGATCGTACGCGACGGCCAGCTGGCACCCCGCCCCGTCCATGCCCTGGGTGATGACCGCGCCGTCGGACGCGATCAAGCGGACGCTGCCGTCGTGAATCCGCTCCTGCTCGGCGAGCGCGTTCGTCACGCCGCCGCGGGCCAGGGGATCGAGGACGATCGCGAGCGAGTAATTGAGATACGGCTCGGGCGAGCCGGACCCGTCGCCGCCGTCGATCGCGCCGAGCGGCGTGCCCCAGGTGATCCCCTCGTAGGTGTGCGGGTTCATCCCGGGCCCGTTCATCTGGTAGCCCATCTCCGTGTAGTACGGCAGGTTCGTGCCCGACGTGCCGTGCGAAGGAGTCTTGCCGCCCGCCCGCTGGACCTGGCTTTGCGTCTGGACGAACCCGATCTCGCGCGCCTTGTTCGTGTCCCATTCCCAGACGTACGGCACCGTGTTCGGCGTCGTATAGGTCCACGCCCCCTGCTGCTGGTTCGTGCAGATGAACTTGAAATCGCGCCCCCACTCGAACCCGCCGTACTTGCCGAACGTGCTGTTGTCGTCGTTCCAGTCCCACATGCTGTACGGGCCGCGCGCGTCGTGATCGAGGATGCCCGGCTCGAGCCCCGTGCCGTCGAACGTGACCGCGTAGAGGAACGCATCGCAGCCGGTGCGGAAATGCCAGTCCAGCGTCGTCCGCCACTGGCCCTGCGCGGGATCGGTCTCGAGCGCGGGCTCGTCGAACGTCACGCGCCAGATCGCATGGTGCGGGCCCTTGAAGACCAGCGTGTTCGAGGCGTTGAAGGCGTCGGTCTTGGAGTTGATCCAGCCGCGCGAGCCCGGCGGCGGCGTGTAGTGGTTCACGATATGCCCGAACCCGTCGAGGGTGCCGTCGGCGATCTGGTCGTTCTGGACCCAGGCCCCGGCGTCGTCGCGGTAGAGGAACCGCGTCAGGAACCCGCCCGTGTAGTTCGTGTCCGAGCAGCCCCGCGCCTGCACCAGGTAGCCGGTGCGGTTGTGCCCGGAGGCGTCCTGCCAGGAGACGATATCGCACTGGTTGCTGTCCTTCCACTTGCCCGGCCCGGCCCGGCCGTTGGTCAGCGTCAGCCCGCGGCAGGTCGCGCCGGCGAGCAGGAGCGCCGGCAGTATCAAGCGGACAGAAGCCATAGAAACAGTGTACCGGCGATGCCCCGGCGGTCAAATCTTTCAAGGCCCCGCCGGGATCGGCGTTGTGTCGGGCCGGACGCTCCCGTATCATGCGATCCGATGAGGCCGACGCACGCGAGGATCGGAAGGGGCGCGCTGTCCCTCTGTCTATGGATGGCGGGCGCGGCGCCGTCCGACGCGGGATTCGTGGAGCGGGCCGGCGACCGGACGATCATCCACCTCAAGCTTTTCGATCTCCCCGATCCGACGCGCACCGACGCGGCGACGCGCGCCGATGCCGCCGCCGTGCGCGAGTTCGTCCGGAGGTTCCCTGCCCTGTTCGCGGACAAGTACCGCGGGAAATACCGCGCCGATCCCGCCCGCTACGGGCATTTCAACTGGGACCACGTGGAGGTCCGCCTGGAGCGTTTCTCCGGCATCCAGGTCGAGGGCGTGGAGTCCGACCTGCTGGCCATCGCCGGCGGCATGGCCCCTGACGTCCTCTACGTGAATTTCCGCAAGTCGGACACGTATATCCAGCAGGGGTTCCTGTACCCGCTGGACCAACCCGGGGACGGCTACCTGGCCGGGCTCGGAGCGGACGAACTGGCGCTCCGCGTGCACGAGAAGATCTGGCCCGTGATCCGGCGGCGCGGGCCCAGCGGCGCGAAGCACGTCTGGGCCCTGCCCTACGGCGGCGCGCTCGGCCGCGTACTGCTCTATCGCAAGGACCTCTTCGACGAGGCCGGCCTCGCCTACCCGACGAAAGACTGGACCTGGGAGGACCTCGCCCGCGCGGCCCGCGCGCTGACGCAGCCGGAACTCGGCCGGTACGGCCTCGCGATGGGCCGCGGCAAGCACGAGAGCTGGTACTGGATCACGTTCCTCTGGTCGGCCGGCGGCGAGGTGATGACCTACGACGACGAACGCGACGCGTGGGACATCCGGTTCGACAGCCCGGCGGGCGTGGCCGCGCTGGACTTTTATACCCGGCTGGGTGCGGAGCCCTGGACCGACGCGGCCGGCCGGCGCCGGCGGGGCTACGTGTACAAGGACGCGCGCGATTCGTTCCGCAAGTGGGAGCGCGGCGAGATCGGGATGGTCTTCGCGTACGTGGACGAGAAGCTGTTCTCGACCATCAACCCCGACCTGACCGGCATGGCCCCGGTGCCGCTCGGGCCGGACGGCGGGCGCGGCGCGGAACTGAACAGCCGCATGATGGGCCTGTTCTCCGGCATCGAACATCCCGCGGTGCGGGACGCGGCGTGGGAATACATCCGCTTCTTCGACAGCCCGGACGCCCTCGCCATCAAGACCCGCGTGCTCGTGGAGGGCGGCCTGGGCCGGTTCGTGAATCCACGCTACCTGGAGATGTTCGGCTACGGCGACCTCGCCCGCCTCTCGCCGCCCGGCTGGGCCGAGACGTTCCGCATCGCGATCGAGACCGGCCGGCCCGAGCCCTACGGACGGCACAGCAACATCGCCTATAATCTCATGACCCAGCCGATCCAGGAGGCCGAGCAGATGGCGATGAGCGGCGACCTGCCGGCCGATCCGGCCGCCCGCGCGGAAACGCTGGCCCGGCTGCTCCGGCAGGCGGCCGACCGGGCGCGGTCCGAGATGCTGGATGTCGTGCCGCCCGCCCGCCGTGCCCTCCAACGGTGGACGGCCGCCGCCGTGCTCGCCCTGATCGGCGTTGGGTTCGCGTCGGTGTTCCGGCGCATCATCCGGACCTTCACGCCGGCCGCCGTGGACGGCGTTTCGATCCGCCCCGCCTGGGCCTTCCGTCGCTACGCGGCCGCCTACCTGATGCTGCTGCCGGCGGTCGCGGCCATCCTGCTCTGGCGGTACGCGCCGCTCGCGCGCGGCGCGATGATGGCCTTCCAGGATTACCGGCTGCTCGGCGACTCCGCGTGGGTCGGCCTGGACAACTTCGGCAAGGTCCTGTGGAGTTCTGACTGGTGGCTCTCCCTGTGGAACGCGTTCCGCTACAGCGCGCTGGTCATGGCGCTGACCTTCCTGCCGCCGGTGATCCTCGCGATCCTGCTCCAGGAAGCGCCGCGCGGAAAAGTCCTGTTCCGCATGATCTACTACCTGCCCGCCGTCATGACAGGAATCGTGGTCGTGCTGCTGTGGAAATCCTTCTACGAGCCCGGCGAGCGCGGCGTGCTGAACGCGCTGCTGATGCGAGTGCCGGCGGCCGGATTCCTGGGGCTCGGCGCGATCCTGCTGTTCGCGGCGCTTTCGTTCGCGCGCCGGTTGCGATTCCACGGCCGGCCGGGCATCGCGCTGCTTTTCCTGGGAACGGGTCTGGCCCTGCTCTGGCTGTCCGCGCGCCTGGCCTGGCCGATGCTCCGTGAGGCGGACCTGCCCCTGTGGCGGCGGCTGCTGCTGACCTGGTCCGAGCCGCACCGCTGGCTCGCCGATCCGCGCACGGCCATGCCCGCGTGCGTCCTCCCGATGCTCTGGGCCGGGCTCGGCCCCGGCTGCCTCATCTATCTCGCCGCGCTGAAATCCATTCCGGACGAACTCTACGAGGCCGCCGAGCTCGACGGGGCCACGTTCACGGACAAGGTGCTCTTCGTCGTGTTTCCCATGCTCAAGCCCCTCCTCGTCATCAATTTCGTCGGCGTCTTCATCGCATCCTGGTATGGCTCCGCGGACACGATCCTCGCCATGACCGGGGGCGCGTCCGGCACGGAGGTGGCCGGGCTGCACATCTTCTTCAAGGCGTTCATTTTCCTCCAGTTCGGCCCGGCGACGGCGATGGCCTGGATGCTGGGCCTGCTGCTGATCGGGTTCACCGTGTACCAGCTGCGCATCCTCTCGCGCATCGAGTTCCGCGCCGCCGGCGCGACGGAGGCGGCCAAGTGACAGGGACCATTCACTCTTCACCAATCACTATTCACGATTGACACCCATGCCCCTCCTCTCCTCCACCGGCCGCCGCCACCCGCGCACGCGCCTTTTCATCGGCGCGATGTGCCTCCTGCTCCTCGCGGGCGCGGTCACGATGATCTACCCGTTCCTCCTGATGGTTTCCGGCAGCGTGAAGAGCGCCGTGGACATCCAGGATCTGCGCCTGCTGCCGCGCTATCTCGTCGACGACCGCGCCCTCTACCGCTCGTACGTCGAGGGGCTGTTCAACGAGAGCATCGAGATGGTCCGCGTCGCGTACGACGTCGACGCGCGCTCGTTCCAGGACGTCGAGCCGCCGGCGGCGCCCAACGAAAAACTCGCCGCGGAATGGGAAGCGTTCCTCGAGTCCGGCCGCCTGCCCGGCACGGCGTTCATGCTGGGCTTCGTGGAGGCCAACCAGTCGCGCACCGTCCCCGAAATGCTCCGCCGGTTCAAGGACTCGCTCCAGCAGCAGTTCGGACCGGACATCGCCTCGGTCAACCGGGCCCTCGGAACGGACTTCCTCAACTGGACCGCGATCTTCCTCGTGGCGGAGAACTACGGGCTGCGCCTGCGGCAGGTCGCGCGCGACCCGTTCAACGACGCCTTCCGGGCCTTCAAAGACCGGCAGCCGGGCTGGGCCCGCGCCGCCGTGTCCCTCGACGGGCTCTACCGCAACCTGTACTTGAAGCCCCAGTACGGCCGTGACATCGCGGACTTCAACCGGGCCATGGGCACATCCTGGAATTCGTACCGGGACATCCGGCTGACCGCATCCTGCCCGCCGGGCGCCGAACGGGTCCCCTGGGAAGCCTTCGTGCGCCATACGCTGAACCTGCTGTGGGTGCGCCTCGATGATTCCGCGGCGCCGGCCTGGCGGACGTTCCTCGCCGCGAAGTACGGCCGCGTGGAAGCGATGAATCGCTTGTACGGGACAGCGCACCCGTCCTTCGACGCGATCCCGGTCCCGGCGGAACCGCCGGAGGGCGGCCTGCCGTTGAGCGACTGGGATTCGTTCCTCAAGGGCTGGCCGGACCCCGCGACGGGAAGCCTGCATCAGCCGCCTGTCGAGAGCCTCCGGACCACGGGGCCCGAATTCCAATTCCGCGATTTCCTGCGCGGCCGGTATGCGTCCATCCAGGCGATGAACACAGCGCTGGGAACGGATTTCGCCGCTTTCGACGACATCCCCCTGCCCCAGCGCGACGCTCACCATCTTGCTTTCCGGGGCATCCGCCGGCACCTGCGCGCGGAATTCGCGCTGCGGAATTACCGGACCGTGCTGGACTATCTCCTGCTGCGCGGCCGCGGGCTCCTCAACACGGCGATTTACTGCGGCCTTTCCGTGCTCATTGCCCTGCTCGTCAATCCGCTCGCCGCCTATGCCTTGAGCCGGCACCGCCCGCCGAGCGCGTACAAGCTGCTGCTCTTCATGCTGCTGACCATGGCCTTTCCGCCGATCGTCACCCAGATCCCGGTCTTCCTGATGCTGCGCGGGATGAACCTCCTGAACACCTTCGCCGCCCTGCTGCTGCCGGGCATGGCCCACGGCTATTCCATTTTCCTGCTGAAGGGGTTCTTCGATTCGTTGCCGCGGGAGCTGTACGAGAACGCGGAGCTCGACGGCGCCGGGGAGTGGACGATCTTCTGGAACATCACGATGAGCCTCTCCCGGCCGATCCTCGCGGTCATCGCGCTGCACGCCTTCACCGTCGCCTACTCCAACTTCATGTTCGCCCTGCTGATCTGCCAGGACGAGCGGATGTGGACGCTGATGGTATGGCTCTACCAGTTGCAGGCGCGCAGCGGCCAGGCCGTGATCTACGCCTCGCTCCTCGTCGCCGCCCTGCCGACCCTGCTGCTCTTCCTGTTCTGCCAGAAGATCATCCTCCGCGGCATCGTCATCCCGGTGGAGCGCTGACCGGCCCTGGGGGGAAGTCGCGGGGGGCTTTCCCGCTCCTTCCGGGTGCGCTCTGGACCGTGTGGGTATAGATCATCGTCGTGCGCACGTCGCTGTGCCCGAGCATCTCCCGGATGGTGCGGCTGTCGTAATTATTCAGGAGCAGGTGGCTGGCAAAACTGTGGCGGAAGGTGTGCGCGGTGCCGCGTCACCCGTAACGTTCGGGCAGATGGAAACAGGCTCTTGACGTAACTACTGTCCGTATATACATAATCACCGTGAAATACGAATGGCAGGAAGACACCATCCTCATAATCTCCGCCAGAAAGGCGACAGAACATGAAGAACAGATCTACAGAGATGAAATCTAGAACGGACTGGAAACGACTCAATTCGATGAAGGACGAGGACATCGACGCCTCTGGCGTCCCGAGGATTGATCCGAGTATCTTCAAAAAAATGGTTATCCGAATGCCCAAGCCCAAGGAGCTTGTGTCCATCAGGATAGACCCGGATGTTCTTGGCTGGTTTCGTCAGCAAGGACGAAAGTATCAGACAAGGATGAACGCCGTATTGCGCTCATACGTCGAAGCGCACACTCGTTAGGAACAATTTTGCCCGAACAATGGCTTGCAGCCTAACCTTGTTCGCGGGGGCCGCTCACAAAGATCAGAGCAGAAAGAAAGGACAAACAGCATGAAGAAACCTTCCCGGTGGTGTGGATATCAAAAGTTTCAGGTCATCCAATTCATCAGCGTGTTGGTTTTGTTGCTTCCGGTTTCCGGAAGCGGAGTCGAGCTGGGGACGCGTGAACAAACGATCCTGCCGCGCGTCGTTGCGCCGGAGACGCCGCCGGTCGCCCCGTCCAACGCGGCCGCCTACCTGACCTCGCCCTACGGCCAGTGGGATTGGGGGCCGGGGACGAACGAGGGCCGGCTGCTGACATTGATGCCGGAAGGCTATACGGGCACGAACCATGCGGCGCGGCTATTATCTTTCTTTTCCCTGGCCGACGTTCATATGACCGACAAGGAATCCCCGGCTCAGGTTCCCTGCCTCGGTTGGAGCGCCGATTTTGGCGACGCTGGCATTGCCCAACTCAATCCATCTGCGTATACGCCGGTCATTTTGGCCACGACCCACCGTCTCGATGCCGCCGTCAAGACCATCAATGCGCTGCACCGGCTGGCGTCTTTCGATTTCGGCATTGTCCTCGGGGACATGTGCAACTCCGGTCAATACAACGAACTGCGCTGGTTTGTTGAAGTCATGGACGGACAGCAGATTACACCCAGTTCGGGCGCCCATGACGGAGCCGACACCATAGATTACCAGATGCCCTATCAAGCCGCCGGGCTCGATCGCTCCATCCCATGGTACGCGGTCATCGGCAACCACGATCAGCTGTGGATGGGCATCGGTTATCCAAGCGAAAAAATCCAGCAAGCCATGGTGGGCTCCAACGTGCTCAATATTTCACCCAACGGCCCCCTGATTCCACCGGGCGCCGAGGGAATCGGCATGTATGTGGGGGTTGTGGATGGCACCACCCCCTATGGCACCGTGATCAAATGGGGGGCAACGAACCTTTTCGAAACGCCTCCAACGGTCGCTGCGGATCCGGATCGCCGCATGCTCTCGACGCCGCTCAATTCACCCACGAACTTTGTCAATGCGTTCTTTGATAGCACCTCGCTTCCGCAGGGGCATGGTTTCACTCCCGGCGTCACCGGCAGCCTGGCGGCCTGCTATTCGTTCGAGCCCGCGACGAACCTGCCGATCAAGGTGATCGTGCTCGACAATACTTGCAAGGCGGACGTGCCGGGCCAGAGCGCGCTTTTTTATGGTGGCGGCTGGGTTGATGCCGCACGTTTTAGCTGGCTTACCAACGAATTGCAGATGGGGCAAAATGAGGATCAGCTCATGATCCTTGCCTGCCACATTCCCATTCTGCCGCAAACGAGCGCTACCAACACAAGCCGATCTTCAACATTCCAGGATCCTGCATCCGAAAGCAACCTGGTCGCCACGCTTCACAATTACCCGAATCTCCTCCTGGTCATGGCGGGCCATCGCCACCAGAACGTGGTTACGGCGTTTCCTTCGCCGGACCCGGCCCAACCGGAACGAGGCTTCTGGGAGGTCGAAACCGTCTCGTTGCGGGACTTCCCCCAGCAATTGTGCGCCTGGGAGATACTCCGCAACAGCGACAACAGCATCTCCATCTTGACGACCAGTGTTGATCCCGTGCTCGAAGAAGATTCACCCGCGTGGGACTCGCGAACGTACGGCATTGCCGCCGAGCGGATATTTGGACGAATAGCCCTCGACGACACGTCGTCACGCACCTACAACGTGGAACTGGTCAAGCAATTGACTCCGGCCATGCAGGCGAAAATCGCCGGCATCGGTGAGCCGCTGGGACATCCCATGCACATCGAAAGCGCCGACTCCGGCATGGCGATCGACCATCTCGGTCAATTGCAGGCCGCCGATGCCATGGTCGAGCCCATCACATGGGACGATGTTTCCGTCGCCACCAGCAGTTCCCATTCCGTGTCGCCCCAGCGCGGTCAGCTGATGAACCGCGCCGCCGAGCCATAACGGGCTGGTGAGAGTGACGGTGTCCGGGAACTATCTGCATCGGCGGCGCCACACCAACAGCCTCGATCCCTTCATGCTCATGGGTGATAGGCGAGTGGCACGCCAAGAGAGTGCCCAGGGAGGAAATCGAAGCAGAGCGCGCAAAGGTCGAGAAGACGCGTAGCATGCTCGTGGGGAGATGGCGCGTCGCAGATCAGCGAGACACCCAGTTCACCATCAACGCAGATGGAACAATGAGCGGTACTGTAAATGCGGTGAGCGGCAGATGGTCGTTGGAAGAGGACGTCTTCACTTCGGGTAGTGGCAAACGGTATCGACTGCTCTCATCCGATGCCACTTCGGTTGTCTTAAGGCGTCTCGACGACGTTTGGCGCGGGGACTTCGGGTGAACCGAGGGTCACGCCAAGCGTGCGGCAAGAAGAAGATGGTGCAGAGACACCACAACCCTGATATAATAACTTAATGATTCAGAAGAGCGTTTCGGTGAGGAATCTTCACGAATCGTCTGCGCAACAAGATCTTGCGTTCTGGCGCAACCGTGACGCATCGGAACGGGTAAGCGCTGTGGAGTCACTTCGCAGGCAAGCACATGGAAGTTCAACCCGACTTCAAAGAACTGCTCGCGTTGTTCAACGAGCAAAAGATTGAGTACATCATTGTCGGAGCTTATGCGCTAGCGTATCATGGAGCTCCGCGATTCACGGGCGACATCGACCTCTACGTGCGCCCCACCAAGAACAATGCCGCACGCATCATCGCCGCTCTCTCTTCCTTTGGCTTCGGTTCGCTCGGGCTGAAGGAAGAAGACTTCCAGAAGCCCGAGCAAGTCATTCAACTTGGAGTCCCCCCCGTCCGCATTGACCTCATCACTTCCATCACCGGCGTCACGTGGGAAGAAGCCAACGCGGGCAAAGTCTCGGGGAAGTACGGCGATGTGGACGTCCTTTACCTCGGACGAGATCAGTACGCGCAGAACAAGCGCGCCACAGGTCGGAAGAAGGACTTGGCCGACCTTGAAGCACTGGGCGAAGACTGATTGCCGGACCACCGCCTTGAGGCCACGCCAAATAGCCTGCCGAGAGTTGGAAGAACTCCGGGGCGGCGAGCCTCAAGCATAACGTTGGTGACCTGATCGCCGGGACCGGCCCCCTTCAAAGAGAGTCGCCATGAGCACGCTGCATCTGAAAAAAACGGAGGGTGATTTCCATAACTTCCTGGTACGGGATACGCAGACCCGCGTCGCCGCGCACCTTCAACTGCCCGTCGGCAAAAGCGGCCTCCGCGTCGTGGTGGCCATGCCGGCCGGCAAAAGCGCCTTGTGCTTCGAGACCACCCAGCCTGCGGGCTGGACCCTGGAGGGGGCCCCCCTCCCCTTCGCCGACGCGGACGGCCAGGCCGGCGTGCAATTCACCCTCGCGTCGGCCTCGCCGGAGCTTTTGATCACGGCGGCGTCGATCCTCCTCAACCATACATTGGTCGCCCGGTTCGGCGACGACCCCGATCGCCGCCATGAGAACCGCTTGAAGGACCTTGTCCGGTCGGGCGCCATCGGGGAAATCGAATCCGTCCTGGGTTTCTCCCTGCGGGACCTGGCCGACCGCGGACAGACCGTCGGTCCCGTTTTCGACGCGGGCCGAAACACGATCACCTTCACGCGCCGGGCGTTGGACGGCCGACACCGCTACCGGCTGGAGTTCGCCGGCGGCCCCGCCACCGATGTCCGCGTGCGCGGCGACTGCCTGCGCATCACGCGGAAGGATCCGCCGGGCACCGCCCCGCTCCGCCTGCTGGTCCGGGCCTCGACCGACTTTGCCCTGCTCACGCCCATGCCGTTCGCGGAACTGGTGAACGAACGCGGCCGGGCCCTGGCGGCGAAAGACCCCCTATTCGCCGAGTCCATCCGGAATTTCGAATTCCTTTCCTACCGCGAGAAGTTCCTCGCCGGCTCCTGGAATTTCCTGTCCTACTTCGGCCGCGACACGCTCATCTCGCTGCGCATCATGTGGCCCGTCCTGTCCGCGCAGGCCCGGCGCGCCGGCATCCAAAGCGTCGCGGACGAAATTTCGGCCGGGGGCATCGTCAACGTGACGGACGAGTGGACCGACGACCGCGCCGTCATGGATGCCCTCGAAGGCTTTTTCCACACGTACGGCCGCGGCGACCTGGACCGGGCCCGGCCGCTCATGCAGACGATCCTGCAGGGAACCGTTCCGGAGCATCCCTTCCTCGACGTGCTGGACCAGACCTACATGTTCCCCTCCGCGGCGGCCTTCTGGTTCGGGGAAATCGGCGACGGCGACCTGTCGCAGTGGCTGCAGGAAGAGCATCTGGTGCTGGGCCGGAGGGAATCGAACAGGGTCACGCTTTTGCGGAACTGGAACTACCTGCTTCATGCCGCGGCCCCCTACGTTGCAGCTTGGCAAAGCCTGCGTACGAAGTATCCGGATCTCACCCCGGCGCAACTTATCGCCGCGTATCCGGACGAGTTCAAGGCGGCCGGCTCGTCGCTGATTACCTCGGTCGCTGGCGCCGCCAACTGGCGGGACACCTACAATCTCCCATGGCGATTCCGCTCCGAGGACATCAACGTGCACCTCCTGCCCATGGTCATAGGCGCCATCCGGGAGATGATCGCGCGGATACAAGCCCTCGGGCTCGGCGACGGCCTGCTGGGCGAGGCGAAAGGAAACGCCCTGGACGTCATCCGCGAATTTATCGAGAAGCCCGACCGTTTTGCCGCCGCCGCGGAGGCGTGGGACCCGGACCTGGTGCGGGCGCATTTCCTGGTCCGGCGTTCGGCGTGCGATATCCGTCGGGACCTCCAACGCTACCTGGAGGGCCTGGCTCGCGGTGAAGTGACCTGGGACGACCGCGAGCGGGGCTGCCGCGAACGGGCGGCCATTTTGCGCGGCCGGGTGGACGGCGTCACCGTGGCTGATTTCCTCCGCGGCGACCGCGTGCCCGACGCCATCAAGGACGGCATCGAATTCACCGCGCTGCTGCTGGATACCGAGTGTAATCCGCTGCCGCTCATGCACTGCGACGACGTGTTTGCCCTCTTGTTCGGAAAGCCCTCCATGGAGCAAGTCCGGCAAATCATCCGGCCGCTCGTGCTTTCCTATCCGTTCGGCCTCGGTTTCATGGAGGAGGACCTGGGCATGGCCATCACCAACACGGTATACGCCCCGCGGGACATCCCGGCCCTGCAGGACAACGGGAAAAACGCCTGGGTCAAGTTCGGCCCGGACGAGTATCACGGCCGCGCCGCCTGGCCCTGGACCCTGTTTGCCCTGATCATCGGCATCGATCAACTCGTTCAGCGGAGCATCGATGCGGACGGAACCCTCCGGGACGGGCTGACGCGGGAGGATGTCGAACTGTTCCGGAAAATCCTGTTGAAAACGAAAGCCGCCCTGGTGAAACTGGGCCCGCTCGCCACCTCCGAGGTGTTCAAGTACGCCCCCGCCCGGGCGGGAGAGGGAATCTGGCAGGCGGAGCCCCTGGGCATCTCCACGCCCATCCAGCTCTGGAGCGCCGCCCCCGCCAACCTGGTCATCGATGAAGCGCTGGAGCGATTGCCCTGAAAGCCTCGCTCCATCGCGATTCCCGCGGAAGCGCGAGCGGGCGCGGATTCGCGGCCCCGGTCAGCTATTGAGGGCTTTCGCGAGTTTGCCGCTGGCGGGAAGCGGGCGGCCTGGTTACGCCTTCTCGCCTGCGCGGCCAATGCCGCCGCGCGCGAGGCCGCCGATCCGGCCGAGGGAGGAATCGTTCCGTGAACCCGCCGCGGGTATGTTTTCCGATCTGCGTGATGGTGAAGGCCAACCGGGAAAAGCCTGTTCCATTTCGAGGAGGGAATCCTGCGGAGGCATCTGCCCTTGAAGAGCCGGGGCGAAGGGACTAGTCTGTGCCATGGCATCGGGAACCTCCCCCGTTAGCGGCAGTTAGCCGCTGATGGCAAGACGGGTCGACCTCGATCATAAGACGCCCATGGAATTAACTTCCCTTGGATTCGACTCCTGGTTCGAAGAGCGGGTCGCCGGTCTCCTGCCGCCGGGGCGATGCCTGGCCCGCGTCACGGCCGTGGACCGGGACGCCTTCCTGATACGCGACCCGGACGGCGAGCGGTACGCGGAGCTGTCGGGCAAGTTCCGGTTCACGGCGCGCTCGGCCGGCGACCTCCCCTGCGTGGGCGACTGGGTGTGCGCGCAACGGCCTGAGTCGGACGGCCCGGCGATCATCCACGAGGTGTGGCCGCGCAAGACACTCCTTCGCCGCAAGCGCCCCGGGAAAGTCGTGGACTTCCAGATGATCGCCGCCAACATCGACACGGCTTTCATCGTGCAGGGCTGCGATTTCGATTTCAACGTGCCGCGCCTGGAGCGGTACCTGGTGATGGCCCGCGATGGCCGCATGGGGGCTCACATCATCATGAGCAAGACGGACCTGGTCTCGCCGGAAGAACTGGAGCGACGGATCGAGGATATCCGGAGGTCCGGGATTTCCGCGCCGATCGCCCGGTTGAGCAACGCCACGGGCGCCGGGATGGAGGCTTTCCGGGCGGCCCTGGCTCCCGGCAAAACCTACTGCCTGCTCGGCTCATCGGGCGTCGGGAAGACCACGCTGATCAACCGGCTGCTGGGCAAGGAGGCTTTCGAGACCCGGGCCGTGAGCGGCACCGGCGAAGGAGTGCACACAACGTCCCGCCGGCAACTGCTCGTCCTCGACAACGGCGCCATGCTGATCGACACGCCGGGCATGCGCGAACTGGGCCTCCTCGGCGCCGAGGACGGCATCGACGCGACCTTCCACGACATCGCCGACTATTCAACTCGGTGCCGCTTCCCGGACTGCACGCACACGAGCGAGCCCGGTTGCGCGGTCCTGGCCGCCTTGCAGGACGGCGAGTTGAGCGAAGAGCGATACCAGGGCTACCTGAAACTCAAGAAGGAAGCCGAATACCACAACCTCTCCTATGTCGAAAAGAGGAAGAAGGACAAGACGTTCGGGCGTTTTTTCAAGTCGGCGATGAAACAAATGAAGCGATCGAGTGTCAAATGGTGACGATCGAAAGGATGGAAGGCATGAAAGCAACGATCATCGGATGCCTGGCGCTGGGGTTGACGGCGCTCTCCTCGGCCCCGGTCATGAGCGAAGAGGCCATGCCGACGGACGACTTCGGCGCCATGGTGAAGGAGTTCAGCGCGGCGCGGCACAAGCTGGCCGTCGAACTGGCCGAGCAGCTCGACCTCGTCCTGCCGAAGAAGGCCGTGTCCTTCTTCGAGGCCGCCGAGGCAGGCGACTGGGCGGCGACATCGAACCGATTCCAGAAGCTCAAAACGCCGGGGGACAGCGGCTGGTCCGTTCCGTCGATGCGCAATGAATTGTGGGCGACCGTCCACGAGACGCTGGGCGTATGGGAGGTGTGGGTCGGGTGGAAGCAGGACTCCGCGCTGTTGCGGATGTTCTACGAGCCCATCCTGTCCTCCATGCCGGAGGGCAGCATCTACTTCGGCGGGACGGACTGCGGCCGGTTCGTCGTCACGACCGCCAACGCTTTAAAGCAACCGCCTCCGGTGTTCGTCCTCACCCAGAACGGCCTGGCCGACAACACGTACATGGCGCACCTGCGCGCCGTGTACGGCGACCGCCTCTGGATCCCGGAGCAGGAGGACTCCAACCAGGCGTTCCAGGAATACGTGGAGGACGTGCAGGCCGGGCGGTATCCCGCGGGGGCCGAGGTCAGTTTCGAGGACGGCCGCGTCACGGTCCAGGGCGTGGCCGGCGTGATGATGATCAACGGCATCCTGTGCCGGATGATCTTCGAGCGCAACAAGGACGAGCACCCGTTCTTCCTGGAGGAGAGCTACGTCGTGGACTGGATGTACCCCTATCTCGAGCCGCATGGGCTTATCCTGAAGTTGAACCCCGAGCCCCTGCCCGAGCTGACGGCGGACGCCGTCGAGCGCGACCGGCAGTTCTGGAAAGACACCCTGGCGCGCCTGGAGAGCCAGCCGGGCTGGGCGTCCAACCCCGATGCCCGGAAGGCCTTCTCCAAGCTGCGCTCCGCCATCGCGGGGGTGTACGTGTATCGCAAGAAGTACGACGAGGCCGAGGCGGCGTTCCGGCAGGCCATCGACCTGTACCGGTTCTCGCCCGAAGCCCACATGCGCCTGGCCAAGATGTACGAGGAGCAGGACCGGCTCGAAGAGGCCCGCGATCTCATGGTCGCGTTCATGCGTTCCGATCCGCCCGAGGCCGGCGAGCAGGCCGGGCAGTACCTGGACCAGCTCGAAACCAAGGTGCGGGCCGGCGGCGAGGCGATCCCCGTCCCATAGAGCCGGCCGCCCGCGCGCCTTGTTTTTTCTTTCGGCTGTTTGCCGATCCAGTATCATCGCCGGCATGAAGTTCAGCCAACCACAGGCGTCGCTCCTCGTGCCCGACGGCCGGCCCGCGGACCAAGCCTTGGCCGGGATCTCGCACCTGGGGATCGGGGCGCATCCCGACGACGCGGAGATCATCGCCCTGCACGGAATCCTCGCGTGCCGGGAGACCCGGGGATTTGGCGCCGTGATCTGCGCCCATGGAGGCGAACGCGTCCGGGACGTGCGCCGCCGGGAGCAGGAGGAGGCCGCGCGGATGGGCCGCTACGGCATCCTGGCGATGCTGGATCACCGCAGCGCCGATTTGAAGGGCCCCGCCGTGTCCGCGTTGGAGGCGGACATCCAGGCATTGTTCGGGGCGGCGCGGCCGGAAACCGTCTATACCCACCATCCCGCCGACCGGCACGAGACCCATGTGGCCGTGTCGCTTGCGGTCGTGCGCGCGCTGCGCCGCCTGCCCCCCGACCGGCGGCCGAAAAGCCTGTACGGCGTGGAGGTCTGGGGCAGCCTCGACTGGCTGCCCGCGGAGGGCCGCATCGAACTGAATGTCAGCTCCGGAGGAACTCTCGCCGCGGAACTGATCCGCGTGTTCCGCTCGCAGATCGAGGGCGGGAAGCGTTACGACGCCGCGGCGGCCGGGCGCCGGGCCGCCAACGCGACCTTTGCCGACCCGTACGCGCCGGACCGGGCCCGGGAGCTGTGTCTCGCCATGGACCTCACCCCGTTGCTCCGCGATCCCGGCCTGGATGCGGGCCGTTATGTGGCTCGCCTGCTGGATTCCTTCCGTCGGGAGGCGCTGGACCGCGTCCGCCGCGTCTCCGGGCCCGGAGAATAACGCTGGAATCAAGGGGGGACGCCCTGCTAGGCTGATGGCGTTATGCGTCGGAGCCCCGGGCCGGCCCGAGAGCATGGAGCAACGCATGAAACTGACCCTGATGATCATGGCGGCGGGCATGGGAAGCCGGTACGGCGGGCTCAAGCAACTGGACCCGGTCGGGCCCGGCGGCGAGATCATCATGGACTACTCCGTGTTCGACGCCCTGCGCGCGGGCTTTCACCGCGTGGTCTTCGTCATCCGCCGCTCGATCGAACAGGATTTCCGCAGGGCCATCGGCAGCCGGTTCGAGAAACGGCTGGAGACCGTCTACGCCTTCCAGGAGCTCGACTCCCTGCCCGCGGGCTTCGCCGTGCCGGCGGAGCGGCAGAAACCGTGGGGCACAGGCCACGCGATGCTCGTCGGACGCGACCTCGTCCCGGGGCCGTTCGCCGTGATCAACGCGGACGATTTCTACGGCGCGGGGGCCTTCCAACTGCTGGCGGATTACCTGCGCTCGGCGGCGGCCAGAGGCCGGGAATACGCGATGGTCGGCTACACGCTCCGGGACACGCTCTCCGATCACGGCACGGTGACCCGCGGCATCTGCGAATGCGACGACCGGCTGTACCTGCGGCGGATTGTCGAAACCGCCCAACTGGCCCGGGACGGGCAGCGGGCCGTGTCCATCGATGTCCAGGGAGCCCGGCATTCGTTCACCGGCGACGAGTGGGTTTCCATGAATGCCTGGGCCTTCACGCCGACGATCTTCGACCACCTCGACCGCGAGTTCCGCGTCTTCCTGGAAACCCGCCGCGCCGATCCGAAAGCGGAGTTCTTCATCCCCGGCGTCGTCGGCCGCCTGATCGAGGAGCAGCGGGCCCGGGTCCGGATACTGCCCGGCGCCAGCCGCTGGTTCGGCATCACCTACCGCAACGACAAGCCCTTCCTCGAATCGGCGCTAAAAGAAATGGCCGCGCAGGGCGCCTATCCCGCGCGCCTCTGGTCCTGACCTGCGCCGCGCTGTCCCCAGGCAACGCGTCAACACAACCTCGCATGGGGATATGCCATCGATGCACATTCATGTAATATCAAGGCAATAGCTACTACAATAGTGTATCGCAATGGGTGGCGGGCATTTTATCCGACACAAACATATTATATTGCAGGTAAGATTGTTACACATTATGACGCGGCTGCGCGCGGCGGATTGGCATGGCTATTGCTAATGCAAGGCGCAGGTAAAGCAGGCGATGGTCCCGCTTGGCAGTGTTGCTTTTGAACGAGGAGTCGGTAAAAGCGTACGGGAACCTGCTTCAAAAAAGACGAACGAAGACGAGGAGAACGCGATGACGATTGCCCGACATGACGCGATTATGGCCGTGACGAAGTACAGACCCATTGAAAAGCCGCTGGATTTTTCAAAGACGCCGTCCAAGGAGCTGTTCGGTTCGAGCGTTTTCAACGACAAGGTCATGAAGAAGCGCCTGCCCGAGAAGATATACAAGGCGCTGCGCAAGACCATCGATCACGGGGAGCGGCTGGACATCCGCATCGCCGAGCCGGTGGCCGCCGCCATGCGCGACTGGGCCATTGAGAAGGGCGCGACGCACTACGCGCACGTCTTCTATCCGCTGACGGGGCTGACGGCCGAGAAGCACGACAGCTTCCTCGACCCGGACGGCAAGGGCGGCGTGATCGCGGCCTTTTCGGCCAAGCAGCTGATCCAGGGCGAGCCCGACGCCTCCAGTTTCCCCTCGGGCGGCATCCGCGCGACCTTCGAGGCCCGCGGGTACACGGCTTGGGACGTGACCAGCCCGGCCTACATCCTGGAGAACCCGAACGGCACAACCCTCTGCATCCCAACGGCCTTCTGCTCGTGGACGGGCGAGGCGCTGGACAAGAAGACCCCCCTGCTCCGCTCGATGCAGGCCCTGAACGCGCAGGCCCGGCGGGTGCTCGCGATCTTCGGCCAGAATGACCCCGGCCTGATCTACGCCACCGCGGGTTGCGAGCAGGAGTACTTCCTGATCGACCGCAACTTCTTCTTCGCGCGGCCCGACCTGATCAACGCCGGCCGGACGCTCTTCGGCGCCAAGCCCCCGAAGGGCCAGGAGTTGGAGGACCAGTACTTCGGCGCCATCCCGGAGCGCGTGCTGGCCTGCATGCTCGAGACCGAGCGCGAACTGTACAAGCTCGGCGTCCCGGTGAAGACCCGCCACAACGAGGTCGCGCCGGCGCAGTACGAGATCGCCCCGGTCTACGAGAACGCGAACCTCGCGACCGATCACCAGTACCTGACGATGGTCACCCTGCAGCGGGTGGCCCAGAAGTACGGGATGTCCTGCCTGCTCCATGAGAAGCCCTTCGCGGGCATCAACGGGTCCGGCAAGCACCTGAACTGGTCGCTGGGGACCACGAAGCAAAACCTGCTGACGCCCGGCAAGACGCCGCACAGCAACGCCCAGTTCCTCGTGTTCTGCGCCGCGGTGATCCGCGCCGTGGACAAGCACGCGGACCTGCTGCGCGGGGCGGTGGCCCACGCCGGGAACGATCACCGGCTCGGCGCCAACGAGGCGCCGCCCGCCATCATCTCCGTCTTCCTCGGCGCCCAGCTCACGGACATCTTCGAGCAAATCGCCAGGGGCGGCGCGAAGGATTCCAAGAAGCCGGGCGTGCTGACGGTCGGTGTGGACACCCTGCCGCCCCTGCCGAAGGACGCGGGCGACCGCAACCGGACCAGCCCGTTCGCCTTCACCGGCAACAAGTTCGAGTTCCGCGCGGTCGGCTCCAGCCAGTCCGTCGCCAACCCGCTGATCGTCCTCAACACGATCGTCGCCGAGTCGCTCGACTTCATCGCGACCGAGCTCGAGGCGAAGACCAAGGGCAACACGAAGAAGCTGAACGACGCCGTGCAGGACGTGCTGCAGCAGATCATCAACGAGCACGGCCGGATCATCTTCAACGGGGACAACTACAGCGAGGCGTGGCACAAGGAGGCCGAGAAGCGCGGCCTGCCCAACTTCCGCAACACCGTGGACGCCCTCCACGGCATGGACACGGACGAGAACGCGGAGCTGTTCGAGAAGTACAACGTCCTGACGAAGCGGGAGTTCAAGAGCAGGAACGAGATCTACCTGGAGAAGTACATCAAGGAGGTCAATATCGAGAGCCGGCTCGTGCTGCGGATCGCCAAGACGATGATCTTCGCCGCGGCCGTGGACTATCAGGACAAGCTGGCGAAGACCTCGCAGGCCCTCAAGTCGCTCGGCAAGGACCACTGCACGACCGTGCTGGACGAGTTGAACACCCTGCTCGGGAAGCTCCAGCCGGCCCTCGCCGCGCTGGAGTCGGCCATCCACCACGAGTCCAAGGGCGGGTTGCTTGATCATGCCCGGCACATGCGGGACAAGATCATTCCCACGATGGTCGAGGTCCGGCAGATATCGGACCGGATCGAGGGTATTGTGTCCGACGACCTGTGGCCGCTACCGACCTACCAGGAGATGCTGTTCATCAAGTAACGGCCTCCTTGCGCAGGCCCGCGAAACACCCGTCCCCCGCGGACGGGTGTTTCGTTGCCGAACATGAAAATCATCCCGCCCGCCGCCGATTCCGTTTGTCATTTTCATCCAACAGGGCTACAATATTGTAATATGAAATCGCTGGTTGTTGCCCTGGCCCAGGTGGATGTCACGGTGGGCGCGCTGGCTTCCAACGCGGCTCGGATCGCGCGGGTGAGCCGGGAGGCCGCCGCAGGGGGCGCGTCGCTGGTCGTCTTCCCGGAACTCTCGCTTTCCGGCTATCCGCCCGAGGACCTGGTCCTCAAGCGGCATTTTCTCGAGGATTGCGAGGCGCAGATCCGCCGCCTCGCGGGTGAACTCCCGCCGGAAACGGTCGTGATCGCCGGGTGTCCCCGGGCGGCCGGCGAAAAGGCGGCCAATACGGCCGTGGTCTTTCACGGGGGGCGGGAGGCCGCCTGCTACCGCAAGATGGTGCTGCCGAATTACGGGGTGTTCGACGAGAAGCGCGTTTTCGAAGCCGGAGACCGCGCGTTCTTCCTCGACCTCGACGGCTTGCGGATCGGCGTCCACATCTGCGAGGACTCCTGGGACCTCGACGAGGCCGCTGCGCGCCTGCTCCGCGACCAGGGTCTGGACGCCCTCGTGAATCTCTCGGCCTCGCCCTACCACCGGGGCAAGCTCGCGCTCCGCGAAAACGTCCTGCGCGAGGCGGCCCGGCAACTGGGCTGCCCGGTGCTCTACGCCAACCTGGTGGGCGGCCAGGACGAGCTGGTCTTCGACGGCGCCAGCCTGGCGCTGTCCAGGGACGGGGTCCTGCTGGCGCGCGCCCGGCAATTCGAGGAAGATGTGCTGCTCGTGACCGTGGCCGGCGAAGTCGGGAGGCGGGGCCCGCCCCCTGCCCCTTCGCAGGTTTTCAGCCTGGGCATACGGAGCAGCGTCGCGCCGCGGCAGGCATCGACCTCCGCCGCCCGCGTGGAGCCCGCGCTGGAGGATCCCGCGGAGGTCTACGCCGCCCTGAAGCTGGGCCTGCGGGACTACGTGGACAAGAACGGCTTCGGCAAGGTGGTCGTCGCCTTGAGCGGCGGCATTGACTCCGCGCTGGTCGCGACGCTGGCCTCCGACGCGCTGGGGCCGGACCGGGTCAAGGGCGTGACGATGCCCTCGCAGTACTCCTCGGCCGAGACGCTGGGCGATGCCGGCCTCCTGGCGCGGAACCTGGGGATCGAACTGTTCACGCTGCCGATCCGCCGGCTGTACGAAACCTACGTGGAGGAACTGGCGCCGGCCTTCGGGGCGCGCCCGCCGGACGTGACGGAGGAGAACCTGCAGGCCCGCATCCGGGGCAACCTGGTGATGGCGCTCTCCAACAAGTTCGGGTGGCTGGTCCTGACGACGGGCAACAAGAGCGAGTTGGCCACGGGGTATTGCACGCTCTACGGGGACATGGTCGGCGGGTTTGCCGTCATCAAGGACGTGCCCAAGACGCTGGTCTTCGAACTGGCCCGGTGGCGGAACCGGCCGCCGGGGAAGGCGCCGATCCCGCCCTCCACGATCGGGCGCGCGCCGTCGGCGGAGCTGCGGCCGAACCAGAAGGATGCGGATTCGCTGCCGCCCTACGACCTGCTGGACGCGATCCTGGAACGGTACGTCGAGCTGGATGAAAGCGTCCCGGCGATCGTCGCCGCCGGGTTCGAGCCGGCCACGGCCCGGCGCGTGGCCCGCCTGGTGGACCGCAGCGAGTACAAGCGGCGCCAGGGCGCGCCGGGCATCAAGATCACGCCGAAGGCCTTCGGGCGGGACCGCCGGATGCCGATCACCAATTTATACGACGAGCGAGCGGAAGGAGAACGGCTGCCATGAACGCTGCCCCGGCGACCCCGCGGGAAGACGCGCGCCGCATGCGCGAGGTGACCCTGCTGTACCACGTCAGCCGGGTGCTGGACCAGAGCCTCGACATGCGCGACGTGGTGACCCCCGTGCTCGAGGCGCTGTCCGAATACATGGACATGAAGTACGCCACGCTGACCCTGCTCAACCGGAAGACCGGCGACATCCTGATCGAGGCGGCGCACGGCCTGTCTCCGCAGCAGGCGCGGCGGGGGCGGTACAAGCTGGGCGAGGGCGTTACCGGCCAGGTCGTGCTCACCGGGAAGCCGGCGATCATCCCCAAGACCAGCGAATCGCCGCTGTTCCTCGACAAGACGCGCCGGGGCAAGCGCGCCGACACGTCGTTCCTGTGCGTGCCGATCAAGGTCGAGCAGGAGGTCGTCGGGGCCCTGAGCGTGGACCTGCCCTACCGCCCGTCGGCCAACCTGGAGGACGACGTGCGCCTGCTGACCATCATCGCCTCCATGATCGCGCAGGCGGTCAAGCTGCGCCGCAGCGCGCAGGAGGAGCAGGAGCGCCTCGAGATCGAGAACCAGCGGCTGCGGGAGGAGCTGCGCAGCCGGTTCCGGCCCTCCAACATCATCGGCAACTCGCACGAGATGCAGATCGTCTACGACCAGATCGCCCAGGTGGCCAAGACGCCGACCACCGTGCTGATCGAGGGCGAGACGGGCACCGGCAAGGAGCTGGTCGCGGCGGCGATCCACTACAACAGCGAGCGGGCGGACAAGCCGTTCGTGAAGGCCCATTGCGCCGCGCTGCCGGAAAACCTGATCGAGAGCGAGCTCTTCGGGCACGTCAAAGGCGCCTTCACGGGCGCCCTCGCCGACCGCAAGGGCCGATTCGAGCTGGCCCACGGCGGCACACTGTTCCTCGACGAGATCGGCGACATCCCGCTGTCCATCCAGATCAAGCTGCTGCGGGTTGTCCAGGAACGCGAGTTCGAGCGGATCGGCGGCACGGCGACGATCAAGACCAACTGCCGGCTGATCACGGCCACGAACAAGGACCTGCCGGCGATGGTGGCGGCGGGCAAGTTCCGGGAAGACCTGTTCTACCGGCTGCACGTGTTCCCCATCTACGTGCCGCCGCTGCGCAAGCGTAAGGCGGATATCGTCCTGCTGGCCGACCATTTCCTCGAGAAGTACTCCAAGGAAAACAACAAGAAGGTGCGGCGGCTCTCGAGCGCGGTCATCGACATGCTGATGAGCTATCACTGGCCGGGCAACGTGCGCGAGCTGGAGAACTGCATCGAGCGGGCCGTGCTCGTAGCCGAGGGCGACGTGATTCATCCCTACCACCTGCCCCCGACCCTCCAGACGGCCGAGGCCGTGGGCACGGCGCCATCGGGCGCGCTCAAGGGCCTCGTGGAGTCCTACGAGCGGGACTTGATCCGGGACGCGCTCAAGTCGTCGCGCGGGAACGTTGCCGCCGCCGCGCGGACCCTCGAGAGCACCCAGCGCATCCTCGGGTACAAGATCATGAAGTACAAGATCAAGCCCAAGCAGTACGTGTCATGATGCAAGCCGTCATCCTCGCGGGCGGCCGGGGCACCCGGTTGAGCGCGGTGTGGGCGGACCGCCCGAAGGCGCTGGTCCCCGTCGCCGGCCGGCCGTTCCTCGAATGGCAGTTGGACTGGCTCGCGCGTGGCGGGGTCCGGCGGGTCCATATCGCGGGGGGGCACATGGCCGACCGGATCGAGGCATGGCTGGACAGCCCGGAAGCGCCGCGCGCCCTGTCGCTTACCATCAGCCGGGAACCGGCCCCGCTGGGGACCGGCGGCGGCCTGAAATACGCGGAGCCGGGGATCGCGAGCGATCCGTTCCTGGCGCTGAACGGCGACAGCCTGCTGCCGGGCCTGGATTTCCAATCATTGGGAAAGGCATGGCGCAGCATTTCCAATGATTGGAAACAGCCGCCCGCGATGCTGGCCGTCACCCGGATCGAGGAAGCCGGGCGCTACGGGACCGTGGAATTCGACGAGGGGAAACGGGTGACCGCCTTCCGCGAAAAGGCGAAGCGCGAATCCGGCTGGGTCAACGGCGGCGTCTACGTGATCCCCCGCCGCCTGCTGGCGCAGCTGGAGCCCGGCCGGAACCTTTCGCTGGAAACAGACGTCTTCCCCTCTCTCGCGGCGCAGGGGCTGCTGGCGGTCTTCCCCGCGCCCCCCCCCCTGCTGGACATGGGAACGCCGGAAGGCATAGCGGCCATGGAGCAGTACCTAGCCCGGCTGTGAAATCCCCGTGGGCTCGCATCGCTCGACCCGAAGGGGAATCAGGGGGACGCCCAGTCCGAACCAGATCGAGTCGGACAGCTGCCAGCTGTTCAGCAGGTCGATGTGCATCGAGAGTCCGGGCAGACTGATCTCCAGCATGCGGTCGCGTTCGTAAGCGATGGAAGGCCCGGCACACCGCCCTGGCGCGCCGGTGTAGGGCCGGCTGAAGTAGCCGGTACGAACGCCCGCGCAGCCCGCGAGCAGCCCGGCAAGGGCGATCACCCATCCGGTGCGCAGCCGGGCTCTCTCACGGCTGGTTTCGCCGGCGCGCCTGAACGATGCCGATCATAAGGGCGGCCACGGACAGGCCCGTTAAAAATGCCTCCAGGATGGCGCGCATCGCGAGTTCGGCTCGCCGCTCCGGCCAGTTGTTCAATCGGATGCGGATGTCCCTTTCGACGACCGGGTACACGGTGCCGTCAGGGCCCGTGGCCGTCAGGCCTTTCCGTCCCAGGTGATCCTGGAGCAGTTCGCCGCCGATATAGATCTCGGTCCGGTTGCGTGTTTCGGCCAACGAAAGGCGCATATCCCGGTGAGTCCAGTTGTGCCCGGGATCACCGCGATGCAGTTGCACCAATCCGGCCAGCAGGGTGCTGCCGAAAAGGAAGGTGCCGGTCAGGCCGATCGAAAGCAGCGCATTGAACGGGCGCATGATGTCCTCCTAGTGCAGCGTCTGGTTCAGGGACAGGATCGGCAGCAGGGTGGCCAGGGCCACCAGCAGCACAAAACCGCCCACGAGCACGATCAGCAGGGGTTCCAGGAGGCCGAGGCTGCGGGCGATGACCCGGCTCCACTGCTGCTGGTAACGGTCCGCGGCGTGTTCGAGCAGCACCGAAAGTTTGCCACCGGCCTCGCCGGCCTGGATCCATACCGGCAGCGACCCAGCCAGCGGCGGGATCTGGCGGAGCGCATCGGCCAGGTTGCGGCCGTGGCGCATGGCCTCGGCCTGTTCCGCCGCCAGGCGGCCGGTCCAGGAGCTGCCGGTCGCCCGGCCGGCCAGCGGGAGCGCCTCCACCAGGGGCACGCCCCCGTCCAGGAGGAGGGCCAGCGTGCGCGCAAACCGCAGGTTCACCAGGGCCGTGTACATCCGCCCCGCCAGCGGCCAGCGAAAAGCCCGTCGATTCCATAGCTGCCGGACCTCCGGCGCGGCGCGCATGCGCCGGACCAGCCAACCGCCCGCCAGGCCCAGCGCAACGATGAGGAGAAGCAGGACCGGGGCGCTCCAGCGTCCCAGCGCCAGGGTGAAACGCGTGATGGCGGGAAGGTCCATGTTGGCCTCTTCCAGCAGGCGGGCCATGCGGGGCAGCATGACGCCCATCGTGAGCATGCCGATCGCGATGGCCATGATCAGGACGATCACTGGATAGAGCAGCGCGGTCTGGATGCGTTCGCGGACCTGGCTTTCCTCTTCCAGGAAACGCGCGATGCGGTCCAGCACCACATCCAGGGTGCCGGTTCGTTCCCCCACCTGGACCACGGACTTCTCGAAGGGCGTCACCGCCCGGTGTGCGGCCAGGGCTTCCGCGAAGGACGAGCCTTCGCGCAGACGATCGCGGGTATCGGCCAGCAACATCTGGTGCGCGCCCGTCTCGGGGGCGGACAGGATGATTTCCAAGGCCTGGGTCAGCGGCAGGCCGGCCTTGAGGAGCGCGGCCAGTTCCCGGTAGACCATGGCGCGGGCCGATGCGTCGAACGCACCTGTCCGCCGGAAACGGCCGGCCTTTCCCTGGCCGGCCGGACGCAGCCCTTCCACGAGGATCCCGCGCGCGAACAGCTTTTCCCGGGCTTCCTTGGCGTCCAGGGCCTCCACCAATCCCGCGCTGGACCGGCCGGAATGGTCGAATCCCTGGTACGCGAACGTCTTCATCCGGCGGCTCCGCGGACGTCGTGACGCCCCACCGCGCGCAGCACCTCGGCCACGCTGGTTTCGCCCGACCGGATCTTGTCCAGGGCGTCGTCGTGCAGCGCGCGCATGCCTTGCCGCGCGGCTAGTTCCCGTATCTCGCCCAGCGGCCGGCCGGCCCGCACCGCTTCCTGGACGGCGCTATCCACCAGCATGAGCTCAAACACGCCCAGCCGTCCATGGTATCCGCCCCGGCACCGGGAGCATTCCCCGGGCTGCCAGACCGGGCTCCCAACCCACTCCCCGCCCCGCGAGCCCAGGGCCCGGGCTTGCTCGTCCGTCATGACCGCGGGCCGGCGGCAATGCGGGCACAGGCGCCGGACCAGGCGCTGGGCCAGGGCCGCGCGCAGCGCCGCGGCCAGCAGGTACGACTCCACGCCCATGTCCGCCATCCGGATCACCGCGCTGACCGCGTCGTTCGTGTGCAGGGTGCTGAAGACCAGGTGCCCGGTCAGCGAGGCGCGCACGGCGATCTCCGCCGTCTCCACGTCCCGGATTTCCCCCACAAGGATCACGTCGGGATCCTGGCGCAGGATATGGCGCAACCCGGACGCGAAGGTCAGGCCGATCTTCGGCTTGACCTGGATCTGCCCGATGTGCGGGAGCTGGTACTCGATGGGATCCTCGATGGTCAGGATGTTGGCGTGCGCCTTGTCCAGTTCCTGGAGCGCCGCGTACAGCGTGGTCGTCTTGCCGCTGCCCGTCGGGCCGGTGACGAGGATCACGCCGTTGGGCTGGGCCACCAGTTCGCGGAACCGGGCCAGCAGCGAATCCGGCATGCCCAGTTTCGAGAGAGGCAGCACGGTGGATTCCCGGTTGAGCAGGCGCAGCACGACCCGCTCGCCCTCGGCCACGGGGATCGTCGAGACGCGGATGTCCACCTCCTGCTCGCCGACCCGCACGCGCGCCGTGCCGTCCTGCGGCAGGCGCTTCTCCGCGATGTCGAGCCGGGCCATCACCTTCAGGCGGGAAACCAGCGGCGCCTCGAGGTGTTTCGGCGGCGAGGATTGCTCGTAGAGCATGCCGTCGATCCGGTACCGCAGCCGCAGGTGGCTGGCATAGGGCTCGAGATGCACATCCGATGCGCGCGCCTTCAGGGCTTCGAGCAGGATGAGATTGATCAACTGCGTGACCGGGGCCTGCTCGGAGGTGCGCAGGAGATCGTCCGCCGGCCGCTCGGGGGTATCCCCGGCCGCGGGTTTCATGCCGCGCAGCAGGTCGCCCGGCGAATCCGTCTTCCGGACATAGCAGTGCTCGATGGCCGCCAGGATTTCGCGGCGGGAGGCCAGGAGGGGCGCCGGTTCCGTGCCCAGGATCAGCGCCAGGTCATCCAGGGCGCCGAGGTCGGAGGGATCGCTGGTCAGCACGACCACGCGCGCGCCCTGGCGCACGGGCAGCATGGCATGGGCGCGCGCCCACTCCACGGGCAGTTGCGCCACCAGTTCCGGGTCGAGCAGGTTGTCCGCCGGCTCGCGCAGCACGTCGCAGCCGTAGAGCTCGCCCAGCGCGTCCAGCAGGTCGGCGTCGGCCAGGAGCCCGGCGTCGACCAGCGCCCGGCCGAGCTCCACGTCGCCGCCCGCCTTCCCCGCCCGGGCGCGGGCTTCCTCCACCTGCTCCGGCGTCACCCTGCCCCGGCCCACCAGCACCTCGTCCAGGCGCATCGCTTACTTCCTCCGGGCCGGCCGCTGGTTCAGGTTCGTCTGCGCGTTGATCAGCTGCGCCTGGCGCTCCAGGTCTCTCTTCATCGCGGCCGCCTCGCGGACGTCCGTGACGACGTGCGGCGTGACGAAGATCAGCAGGTTCGTCCGCACCTTGCGCGTCGATTGGCTGCGGAACAGCCAGCCCACCAGGGGAAGGTCGCCCAGCAGCGGCACCTTGCCGACGGCCTTCATCTCGTCCTCGCGGATGAGACCGCTGATGATGACCGTCGCGCGGTCGGGCACGGTGACCGTGGTTGAAACCTCCCGCTTGGCGATGGTCGGCGCGAACTTATCCTCGGGCCCCTCGTCGACGATCGCCTCGATGCTGGGGTTCAGCTGCATCAGCACCTCGCGATCCGGATTCACGTGCGGGGTGAGCTTGAGCTTGATCCCCACGTCCATGCGGTCGATGTTCTGGATCACGTCCCGCGCCGTGCCGGAACCGCCCTCGATGGTGGACTTGAGGACCGGGATGTTCTCCACGACGGAGAGGCTCGCCTCCGTGTTGTTCTGCGCCCAGAGCGGGATGTTGGAGAGGATCCGCACGTCGCGGTTCTGCGCCAGGGCCTTGATCAGGATGGGGATGTTGGGCACCTCGTTGCCGGCCAGGTCCGTGTACGTGCCGCGCGCGACGCCGACGGACAGGCCCTGCGGGAAGACGCCCTCGGTGATCATATCCATGACCGCGTCGCTGTCTCCCGGCCGGGAGCGGCTCACGGGCGTGGTCGAGCCGTCCTTCGGCGATTCGATGATCGCCCACTCCACGCCCAGGTCCAGGTTCTTGTTCAGCGCGACCTCGGCGATCAGCACCTCGACCAGGACCTGCTGCGGCACCTGGTCCAGTTCGGCGAGCAGCGCCTTGACCAGCTCGAAATCCTGGGCCGACGCCTCGACGATCAGGGCGTTGTTCGAGATGTTGGGCTCGATGGCGATCCGCTGGCGCTGGTCCTTTTCGGCCGTCTTGGCCAGCAGCGCGTTCAGGCTCTTGCCGGCCTCGTCCGCGGAGAGGTATTTCAGGAAGACGGCGTGGAGCCGCCCCTTCCCGGCCACCGGCTCGACGTCCATCATCGCGACGATCCGCTTGAGCTCCGCGATCTGCACGGGCGCCCCGACGAGCACGAGGCCGTTCGCCGAGGCGGCCGGGATGACCGCCACCTCCGCGGGCAGCGAGGCCCCGCCCTCGGCGACCTGCTGCACGTGCCGGCTCAACGTGGCGCCCGACGAGGACAGGCTGCGCATCGCCGTCATGAGCTGGGCGGCCACCTCCTCCGCCGAGGCGTGCTCCAGCGGGATAAACTCGGCCGTCTCCCCCGCCCCCGGCCGGTCCAGTTCGGCCACGACCCGCTCGATCTGCTTGACGCTGTCGGCCGTGTCGGTCACCAGCAGGTGGTTGGACGGCCCGAAGGCCGCCAGGGCCCCGCTCTTGCCGCCCCGCACCAGGGGCTCGAGGATCTTCCGCAGTTCCAGGGCGCTGATGTACTGCACGCGGATCACCCGGGTCACCAGCCCGCCGGCCGGCACGCTGCCTTCCGGCCCGATGACCCGCCCGCCCGTCACCCCGCGTTCCGGGAGCGGCATCACGTAGCACAGGCCTTCCTTCTCCGCCACGGTGTAGCCGTGCGCCTCGAGAATGGAAACGAACAGCGGATACACCTCGGACGACGGGACCGGCGCCGGGGAGATGACCGTGACCGTGCCCGCCACGCCCTTGTCCACGACGAAGCGCCGCCCGGTCAGGTCCCCCACCAGCTTGACCAGCAGGCGGACGTCCACCTGGTCGAAGCTGAAGTTGATTCTCGGTTCGATCGGCGCCGACGGGGGCGCCGCCCGGACCGCCCACGCGGCGGCCAGCAGAACGGCCAGGCCCAGGATCCTCATTTTCATTTAGCGCACGATCCCCCGGTTCGAGTGGCGGATGAACTCGACAAGCTCCCGGATTTCCGGCCCCTCCGCGCCCGCCGCGGCCAGCCGCTCCAGCGCCTGGCTCGTGGACAACCCCTCGCGGTACAGGATGCGGTAGGCGTTCTTCAACTGGCGCTGCGCCTCCTCGCCCACGCCGCGCCGCTTGAGCCCGACGCTGTTGATCCCGTGGATCGCCAGCGGGTGGCCGTCGGCCATCATGAACGGGGGCACGTCCTGCGTGACCTTGGAGCACCCGCCGATGATGCTCATGCGGCCGATCCGGACGAACTGGTGCACGCCGCACAATCCGCCGATGATCGCCTGGTCCTCCACGAGGATGTGGCCCGCCAGCGTCGCGCAGTTGGCCATGATGACCTCGTTGCCGACGCGGCAATCGTGCGCGATATGCGCGTAGGCCATGATGTGGCAGCGGTCCCCGATCCGGGTCACGTCGCCGTCCGCCGTGGCCGCGTTGACCGTGACGTACTCGCGGAGCGTGGTCCGCTCCCCGATCTCCACGCGGGGCGCGCCGCCCTTGAACTTGAGATCCTGGGTCTGCGTGCCGAGACTGGCGAAGGGAAAAATGGCGCACCCCGCCCCCAGCGTGGTCCAGCCGTCCACGAAGACGTGCGCCATCAGCCGGGCGCCGTCGCCGATCCGGACGTGCGGGCCGAGGACGCAGTACGGCCCGATCTCGGCGTTTTCGCCCAGCTCCGCGCCCGGATCCACGATGGCCGTCGGATGGATGCGCGCCATGCCGTCCTCACTTATACACGAACATCAGGTCCGCCTCGGCGGCCGTGTCCCCGTCCACGCTGCACACGCCGTGAACCTTGGCCATGCCCATGCGCAGCTTCTCGAAGGTCACCTCGATGCGCAGCTGGTCGCCGGGTTGGACAATCTTCCGGAAGCGCGCGTTGTCGATGGCCATGAAATACGCGATGCGCCCCGGCTGGTTCAGCACCCGGCTCAACAGGACGCCGCCCACCTGCGCCATGGCCTCCAGCTGGAGCACGCCGGGCATCACGGGATGCCCCGGGAAATGGCCCTGGAAAAAGGGCTCGTTGATGCTCAAGTTCTTGATGCCGACCACGCGCTCCTTGTCGTCGCACTCCAGGATGCGGTCCACCAGCAGCATAGGGAAGCGATGGGGCAGTACTTTCTGAATTTCGTCGTTTTCCAATCTGGGCATGAAGACTCCTTCCCGGCCATCTCCGGCCGCGCCGGGCCGTCCAAGCTCCGGACAACAGGGCACTATAACAAAGGGGTTCCAACGGGGAAACAGTAATCCGCGCCGGCGTCAACCCGCCGATCCCGGCGGGGATGCGAGGGCCTCGGCCAGGGCGCGGTTCAGGTCCGTCAGGGAAATCGGTTTGCGGAGGATCGGGATCGGGTCGTCGGAATACTTCTGCGCGACCTCGGGCGTGCCGGAAAGGATGAGGCACGGAAGCGTCCAGCCCCGCCGCCGGACCTCGTGGAGCAGGTCCATGCCGGTCATGTCCGGCATGGAGAGATCGGTGAGGAGGATGTCCGGCCGCCCCACCTCCATGCGGTCCAGCGCCTCGTGGGCGGAGGAGACCACCTCCACGACGTGCCCCACCGAGCGCAGCATGGCCGACATCGTCTTCAGCACGCGCGGATCGTCGTCCACGACCAGGATCCGCCGCGGCCCCAGGCCCGGCAGGGCCCTGGCCGCCGGCACCGGGGCCGCCGCTTTCGACGAGATCGGAAGCAGGATGGTGACGGTCGTGCCTTTCCCGGGCTCGCTGTCGATGACGATCTTCCCCTGGTAGTCCAGCACGATGCCGTGCACCATCGCGAGACCCATGCCGGTGCCCTTTTCCCCCTTCGTCGTGAAGAACGGGTCCATGCACCGCGCCCGGACTTCCGGCGTCATCCCGCAGCCCGTGTCCTTGACCTCCAGGGCCACCCACTCGCCGCGGGCGCTCGTGGACACGCGCAGCGTGCCCTCGCGCTCGATCGCGTGCACCGCGTTGATGATCAGGTTCACCAGCATGTCGCGCAGCTCCGACGGCGAGCCCTGCACGAAGGGGATCTGGCCCAGGCTGGTCTCCACGTGGATCCGGATGCCGGCGGATTCCGCCTGCGTCTTCCAGCTCGGCCGGCTCAATTCGACCGCGTCCCGGACCACGGCGTTCAGGTCGACCGGTTCAAGCCGCGTATCCCCCTGCTGCGCCCGGTAGAAGGCCTGCATGCGCTTGACGATCACCGCCGCGTCCTGGGCGGCGGTCCGGATCATCTCCAGGCTGTGCTGGATTTCCGCCCGGTCGTCCGGCCCCGCCTGCGGCTTGAGCAGCATCAGCTCGGAATAGCCCAGGATGGACAGCAGGCAGTTGTTGAAGTCGTGGGCGATGCCGCTGGCCATGCGGCCCAGCGCGTGCAGGCGCTCTTGCTTGATGGCCTCCTCGTGGGCCTTGGCCACCTCGTGCAGGGCCTCCTCGAGCTGGCGCGTCTTGTCGCGCAGGTCCCGGGTGTACACGCGGATCACGCGACGCATCGCCAGCCCCAGCAGGCCCAGGGCCACGACCAGCGCCAGCAGCCCGATGAGCGTGTTGCGCATCCAGCGCGGATACCGGACCGCCGGGGCGCTTTCCCCGAGCCACTGGCCCAGGATCCGGTAGTAGGCCGACGACCGGTCCTTCTTCAGCCGGGCCAGCCGCTTGTCGAGGATATCCAGCAGCTGGCCGTCGCTCGACGCCGGCGCGGCGAAGACGAGTTTCGTGGGCTGGAATATGATCGCGGTCGGCATCACGTCATAGCGCCGCGCCGCCGCGCCGTCGAAGAAGCGGTTCACGATCCCCGCGTCCGCCCGCCCCTCCTGCACGGCCGCCATGACCTCGTCGTGGCTGGGAAGGATCTCCGCCTCCACCTGGATCCCGAGGTCCGGCAACTGCTCCCGGATCACCTGCAACTGGATGCTCTCGTCCAGCACGGCCACCCGCCGCCCGTCGAGATCGTCCAGCGTGTTGAGCGGCAGGCCGTGCCGGGCGAACACCTCCAGCCACGAGGACAGCACCGCGATCTGGCTCAACTTGAAGCGGGCGGCGCGCTCCGCCGAGTAAGCCATGTCGGGGAGCAGGTCGAGCCGGCCCTCCTCCAGCGCGCGCAGGTGGTCCGCCCAGCTGCCGAGCATGAAGTCGAGCTGCCAGTTTTCCTGCGCGGCCACGGTTTCCAGCAGGTCGACGAACAGGCCGTCCGGCCTGCCCTCGGCGTTGATGAAGATCTTGGGGGGATTCTGATAGACGCCGACGCGCACGATGCGCGCCGCCTCGGAGCGGCTCTCGGCGCACGCCGCCAGCAGGGCCAGCGCCACGACGACCCATTCCCGTCTACCCGGCATGCTCGACCCTCCACGGTTGCGAAGAGCCTGCGGCACCGTCCGAACGCGGGCCCCCGCCCGATTACAACCTCCCCTGGGCCCAGATGATAGGCGCCGGGGACCGGATCATCAAGACGGCTTTTGGAGGATGTATTCCAGCCATTGCTGCCACAGCTCGTCCGGCGCCATCTCCAGGAACCGGCACAGCAGGGCCAACGGCCCCGTCTTGCGGATTTCGCGGAACGCGCCCGGATCGCGGAGATAGCGCAGATAGCCGAAGAAGGCGTTCCGTCGCTCGGGCTGCATGAGGAAATGCACCAGCCCCCAGGCCTGGTCGTACGCGAGCCCGATCCGCTCTTCGACCCCGAAGGAGAGCAGGCCCGATTCGTCCCGAAGGTTCACGAGCTCCTCGAAGCCGATCAGGCGGCCCTCCTCCAGCGCCTGGCGCAGCGAGTTCAGCCGCGTGGGATCGGCCGCGCCGATCGGCGAATGCTCGCAATAGGTGGCCATCCCCTCGATCAGCCACTCGCCTTCCACGCCGTGACGCGAATGGATGCCGAAGTCGTAGAACAGCTGGTGCGCCCCCTCGTGCCGGATCGTGGCGCGCGTCTGGTTTTCGGCCAACTGCTCGATGTCCTGGTCCGTCTGCCGGCGCCATTCGCGCAGCCGGGCCTCGACCTCGGGGGCCAGGCGCCCCGCGCGGTGGCGCGCCTCTTCTTCCTCCACCTGCCGCCGGAGTTCCGCCACGCGCTCGGACCCGCGCTGGTTGAACAGGACCAGGCGGTCGAGGCGCGGGCTGTAGAATCCGGCCGAACTCTCCATGCGCGGCGCGTGCTGTCGCTGGTAGGCCCGGAACGCGTCCTGCCGCGAGAAGAAAAGAACCTGGATGCTCCGGTCGGGGCGGGCCTCCTCCATCAGGCCCCGCCAGATCCCGACGAACTGCTCGTGCAAAACCTCCAGGATTTCCACCGTCTCCTCGACGCGGAAGAAGGATTCGTCGGTGAGCAGGCTGTAGGGCGGCCGGCGGTAGTAATTCAAATCCGGAAATTCCATCTGGAAGCGGACGTCCCGGTAGGAGATCGACGGGGCGGGCGGCTCCAGGCGCCGGATGGATTCCAGCCTCCGCCTCGGGATCACGGCGGTGACCTCGGCGCTGTCGCCGTACGTGCGCACGAAGACCACCTCCTGCGGCCGCTCCTCGATCACCCGCCCCTGGAGCGCCTGCCCGTCGGTGAACAGGAGTTCGTGCGTCGGCTGCTCGGCCCGCACCCGCTCCTCCATCCGTCGCAACGTGGCGATTTCCTCGGGAGTCATCCGGGATTCGTCGCGCTCGTCGGGGATGAACGGCGCCTCTGCCCCGTACCAGCGGAAGGTCCCCGCCATCCAGCGTCCGGCATCCGTCTCCAGGAATCGGTAGAAACGCGGATCGCCGATCCGGTTCCAGTAGAGCAGGAGCAGGGTCCCGCCCAGCAGTCCGGACAGGACCGCCAGGCGAAGAAACCACGCTATGCGAGAAGCGCGCATCATCCAAAACCGCGTTCCGCCCGCCGGATCAGCGGAACACCACGTCGAACCATCGCTGAAAGGCCACCGAATCCCCCGAGCGGACTTCGACCAACATCTGGCCGGAGTCCGCCCTTTTCTTCCGGATCGGGAATCGCAGCACCGTGCCGGAGTCGGGAGGCAGTTCGACGGCCCGGTCCCCGCCCTGGTGGTCGCCCTCCCAGTGGAGCGCCAGCGGACGCGGGCGGTTCGAGTAGCTGCGGACCGGGATCTCGATCACGGCCTGCCCGCCCTTGGCCTCGATGCGGCGGCCCGGCGGGTCGAATACGAAGGCGTCCGCCACCCGGGGCTTGAGCAGGCGCACGCACGTCATTTTTTCCTCTCCGCGCTCCAGTTCCCACTGGACTTCAAGCCAGGGATCGTCCGCGAGATCGCCGTCCTCGAAGACCGCGGTCAGCCGTTCGGTCTGTCCCGGGGCCACGGTAACGGCCGCGCCGTCCGCCGGACGGAAGGCCCGGCTGGTGATGACCTTGGGCCGAACCGCGCGCAATCTGGCCGCGCCCGCGCTCCGGACCTCGATCACGATTTCGTTCCGGTCTCCGCGGACCGCGGGCACGGGGACCAACACATTGCAGCAGGCGCCCCATTCCATCTCCGCGCGGACGGAGGCGATGTTGGTCAGCGCGGCCGGGGCCTCCCGCGCCCCGCCCGTCCAGCCGGCCAGGAAATCCGCTTCTTCCTTCGCTTCAGACAGGGCAAACCAATCCCGGAGCCCGATCTCGTGGGGCATGAGAACCAACGGGAACTCGCCAGGTCCATCGGCTGTCACATGGCAATGGCCGGTCAATGGATCGATGACCATCGAAGGCCCCTTCTCCCCGGGCAGGCGCAGTTTCCCGCGCACCCGTTCCCCGGTCGGGTTGCGCACCGTAACCTGGCCGGCGGGACGACGTGCGCGGCCGAAGGATTCCACCCATATCGCATCCGGCTCGACCGCCGCGGGACCGGACGGCCGCCACCCGGCGGCCGCCAGCCGGCGGATCAGCGGGAGGTGCTTCTCCAGGATACCGCGGATGGCCTCGTCCGACTGGGCCTGCTCATACAACCGGTCCGCCCCCCGCGCGCGGCTGTAAAATCCCGGCAGGAATCCCCGGAACAGGCACCATTCCAGGTGGCGCGCGAGTTCGTCCGCGTCGAGCGGGCGTTGGGCATCCGAGCGGAGAAGCGCCACCGGCTTCAACCCGGCCAGCGCTCGAAGGGAATCGGCGGAACGCTCCCGTGCCGAATCGGCATCGTCGCCCGGCCATGTCTTGAAATCCGCGGCGATGAAGTCCAGCGACGGCGCGGCGAAAGCCCGTTGCGCTTCCGAGGGACGCCCGGCGGTATAGCCGCCCGATGCCCGGACGGCCGCCGCCCAGACGGCCAGGTCCGACGCCACTTCCAGGTCCGACGCCAGGCCGGGTTGAAGACGATTCGTTGAGAACGTTGCAGGATGGACAGCCACGCCCAGGGCGGCGGGATTGTAGTCCATCGGCGCGGCGTCCGGGGGCGGCTCGAAATACAGGCCGTGCACGGGCGCGCTGTGCATGACGTTCCGGTACAGGCGCCAGTCGGCCATGGCCTGGTTCAGTGGAGCCTCCGGCGACGGTGCCAGCCGCGGCTGAGCGCTCACCCGGAGGAACAGGCCGGTATGCCAGGGCAAGCCGACCTCCTGCCACGCGAGGCGGCCGTCCGTCCGGCGCGCGGCGCCGACCTGCGCGGCCGACGCGAGTTCGCTGTCGCGGCTGGTCCCCGCCGTGAGCAGTTTCAGCCATTTCCCTGCGCGCGCCTCATCGCGGGCCAGGCGCGCCGGAGCCTGGAGCCAGTAGGACCACGGCTCCAGGAACAGGAACGTCATGCATCCGGCCGGTGTTCCGGTTTCCGGGCCGGGCGGCGTCCACACGTCCCGGGCCTCGCAGGCGAATTCCACCGTTCGAGGGAAGCCGGGTTTTTCCCACGGACGGCCGAAGCCGCACACGGGCGCCTTCCGTGCCGGGAAATAGGGATGGCGCTGGTAAAAAAGCTCCAGGGCTTTCCGGAACGCCTCCCCGCCCTCGCCCGCGAAGGTGCGGAACGAGCAACGGATTTCCGCCTGGCCCGGGAAGTTCGACGCCTGCGTGGACAGGGCCACGTCGTACCACAAGCCGTAGAACGACGCCGCCGGGTCGGCCTCGATTTCAAAAGCGCGGGGCTCCGCCGGATCGGTCTCCGCCATGTAATTGTCGCTGCCCCGCGTCACGACGCCGAACGGAAACCCCGACACCCGTCCGCGGCGGCCGTACGAGACCGCCACGGGCCGCATGACGCGCGCCCCGGAACGGTCGAGGGCCGCGCGGGAACGGGCGTCGTCATGCCAGATGGCCTTCTCCAGGTCCATGCGCCAGCCGAGGCCGAGACGGATACAGCGGGCCCGGTCCGACTTGACGCGGACCGACACGGAGACGTCCCGCGGCGAGTCCTGCCGCCAGATCAGCCCCCACTCCATGTCGAGCGCGCGCCCGGTCCAGCGCCAACGCTGGCCGTCCGACGCAATCGCGTCGGGCTGGAGTTCCGCGGCTTGCCCGGTCACGGCGTCGACCAGCCGCGCCTGCAAAGGGATCCCACCCGGCGCGGGGGCCGGCGCGTTTGTGGAGTCCGGCGGCGCGTTGCTCCACGCGGGGGAATCGAAGTTCCCAGCCCGGGCCGCCGACGGCGAGGCGGACGCCGCCCGCAGGAGGTCGCCGATATCCTCGGGCTGGAGCGGCGTGCTCCACCTGAATTCGGACAGCGAGGCGAAGTCGCAGGGCTCCATTCCCGATTCCGGCAGGCGGTTCTCGACTTCCCATTCCCCGGAAAGCCATTCGACCGCCCAGCTGCCGGCGCCCCGCAGCGGCGGCACGGGGAGGAAGGCCACGAGCGTCGAGCCCTCCACGAGCGTTACCGTCGGCTCGACCGTGTCCCACTTCCATCCGCGGGCGCGCGGGGGATAGCGATAGAGGACCTGGCCCTCCATCATGTAATCCGCGCCGGTCACCATCTCGCCGCTGACCGGCCCGTCCGTGTCCAGCAGGATCCGGACACGTCGGGGGTCTGGGGGCTGATCGAAGGATATCCGAAACACGGCGCTTCCCTCCTCGTCACGGAAGGGCTCGGCCCCCAGGATAAGCGGCCCCGCCATGGCGCCCGAACACAGGGCGGCCCAGACAACCAGGGCGCCCGCTTTGATTCGAGATCTCATCTCCACGTGCTTGTCTCAAATTTCAGCGCGCGCCGCGAATGAAAAACCACTGCCGGCGGGCGCCGTGCGCGAGGCGCGTAGGTCGGCTCGCGACCGCGCTCGAAGGGGGCCTGACGAGACGGTCACGGTCCGACGCCGTCGGCATTCAACCGGCTCTCGATCGATTCCAGCCGGCGGCGCAGATCCGCTATCTCGGCATCCTTCTTGTTCAAGAGTTCGTACAGGCCCTGGATGGCGGCCAGGGACACGCCATCGAGGTCCAGGCTGTTCAACGCTTTGTCGGAGGACCCCCGCAGGGGGAATGCCGCCTGGAAATCCTGGGCCATGGGACCAATATGGCGCTCCTCGTAACCGATGTAGTTCCACTCGGCAATCGGCAGGGTCGCGACGCGCTCCAGCACCGTCCCGCCGTCCACCGGAACGAACCCCTCTTTCAACGAGCGATCGCTGCTGAACGTCCACGAAGCAGAGCCCGGCGTCCAGGCGACGGTCTGATTGGCGGCTCCCGAACCGCTGGTGAACCGCACGCCCCCGGAACAGCGGAAGGCCGCCTCGTTGCTGGTCGCGGACGCAAAGGTGCTGATGCTCGAGGCATCGGCCCACAGGAATACCCCCGGATGGTTGGCCCGCCCCTGCTTGCCGCCCGGGATTGTCGCATGATGCGCGTTCGCGGCAATCTCGTTGTTCTCTCCCCCGCCGATCACGGCGTAGGAGGCATTGGTGCGGATGACGTGGTTTCCGCCTCCGCTGATCACCGCGCTCTGCGACTGGTTGCTGATGACATTCACGGCCCCGCCGGCAATCACGGCATTGTTGGCTTCCTCGCCGATCCGGTTATTGCCGCCGCCGGAGATGACCCCTTGAGGCGTGGAGGCCTGGATGCTGTTGTTGTACCCTCCCGCGATCACCGACCAGGCCGTGTCGCCGAAAATGCTGTTATCCCGTCCCCCGCCTATCACGGATTCGTCGGAGTCGTACACGATGGAGTTGTTCCAGCCCCCGTCAACGACTCCGTGCAGCGTGCCGTACTTGATGCTATTGCCCTCTCCCCCCCCGATCATGGAATAACGGGCCAGGGGATCGATGTCATTTCCGTAGCCGCCGCCGATGACGGCGTACTCGGAATTGGTCCATATCTCGTTCTCCTTGCCGCCGCCGATGACGGCAAAGTGGGCGCCGGTGTACGTGTGGTTGAAGTTGCCGCCGCCGATCACGCTCGAGGCCTGGAGGCCGTCCATGCGGTTCTGATAGCCGCCGCCGATGGCGCCCAGCTGGACATCGTTGCCGATCCGGTTGCTCCAGCCCCCGCCGATCACGGATGCGAAGGAATTGGTCCCCACCCTGTTCCCAAAACCGCCGCCGATGACCGCGTTGGTGGCGCGCGCTTCGATCCGGCTGTCCCTGCCGCCGCCCACCACGGAATAATGCGCGCCCGCGTAGGTGGCGTATCCCTGCGCGATGGAATCCGTGCCCACCGCTGACGGATTGATCACAAACGTGCCGTTTTCCGAGTAGCTCTTGAAACCCACGGCGTTGGCATTGGTCCAGGCGGCGCCGTTCCACTGGATGATCTGGCCGATGGCCGCGCCGTTCTGGTTGACGTCTGCAAACAGGATGCTTCCGTTGGCGATCACCCGGGAGGACACCACGCCCGAATCGAAATCCTGTTCCTGGAGCGTCCCGTCCGCGATGTTGTAGCTCTGCACGGTCTGGCTTCCGATCATGTCGCCGCTGATGGCCCCGTTGGTCACGGCTCCGGCCACCATGGCGTACGGCGTGGCGGCCATCCGCTCCAGGGGCTGGAACCGGCTGCCGTTAATCTCGACCTCCAGCCACCACGCGTCGCCCGACGGGGGCACGCTCCGGAGCCAGGCCCAGTCTGCGGCGCCGTTGCTCGGGGCGATGAACGTGGCATAGAAGCCATCCGTCACCTGGACGACGCTGGTGGCCTCCATCCACAGCACGGCGAGATTGGTGTCGGAGTGGTCATACACGCGGAAGACGATGCCGGCGGGCCCGTTGTACAGGTTGGTGCCGTTGAGCAACCGGCCCTGGTAGGCCACCAGGCTCGGCACCTGGGACAGGCCCGGTATCGCAAAGGACACGATCAGCACAAACGCAAATGCTGTCGAAACAGTCCGTGATGATTTCATGACCCCCTCCTTGTCATGCGCATTCACCCACGGCGCAAGTATAGCCTCCGCGCGTGCTTCATCCAATTCAAAAATACGCCGTGGGCCGTCGACAAGGAGCGGCGTTTCAGGGCCAGGCTCCGTCTTCGACGCCGGCGGTCCCCCATGCCCGGTAGCGCCGGCGATCCCGGCCATTCCAGAACAACTCGGGGCCCGCCGCGGACGGGACGACGCCGAGGAGCAGCGCGTCGGTCGTGTTGGTGGGCGCCGTGCCGGCGGAGGATGGGTGACGTCGGCGGGCGAACCGGTCACCCCGCACACCCACATCGCCGCGATGAGCCATGCCCTTCTCATTGCCGGATGGGATGTTCAACAGCAACAATCGTGCCGACAGGCTCGATAATCCTTCTGAAATCAAGCAGTTAAGAAGGAAACGAACTCGTGTGCATCTGGCGGAGAGGGGGGGATTCGAACCCCCGATACCGGATTTGGTCCAGTATGACGGTTTAGCAAACCGTTGCTTTCAGCCGCTCAGCCACCTCTCCATTGCGGGGCCGCGTACTTCGTTGTGGAACTTACCGGAGGTCCCCCACGTGCGCAAGCGGCTTTTCGCTGCTATTCCAGTACGGGCAGGGTGGAGGTGCCGGTGCGAAGACTCCACTCCCGCAGAAGCGGCTGGCGGCGGCCAGCGCGAAAGCCGGCGTAGACGCGGCCCAGCGACTCGAGGACCAGCCCGGCCAGCCGGCGGGGTTCCGTCTCTACGCCTTCCAGCCGGCAGGACGTGACCTTGTCCCTCAAGTCTTCCCGCCACTCTGTCCGGTCCTGCATAACATTGATCCCCATGCCGAGCACGGCAAACTCGACCGTCTCGGCCTCAATCCGGGGTTCCACGAGGATGCCCGCGATCTTGCGGCCCCGCGCGAGCACGTCGTTGGGCCATTTTAACGTGAGGTCGCCTACCCCGGCCTGCTCCAGCGCGCCGGCGACAGCCAGGGCCCCGATCACGCCCAGCCAGTTGGCCTCGTACGCGGGAATGGCGGGGCGCAGCAGGACGGAAAGATAAACCCCCTGCCCCTCCGGCGAGAGCCAGACCCGGCCCTGCCGCCCGCGCCCCCTCTCCTGCCGTCGGGCGAGAATAGCCAGTCCCTCCGGGGCCCCCTGCACGGCCTCGGTCTTCGCGATGTCGTTGGTCGACGCGACGGAATCGTATTCCCGGAGGGTATAGACCAGCGGCGGATGTTCGGCCATCGCGCTACGCTCCGGCTCCGAATTCGAGCGAGAAATCCGCGGCCGGCGCGGAATGCGTCAGCGCCCCGACGGAGAGCGCGTCGACGCCCGTGCGCGCGACGGCCTCGACGGTCTTCAGCGTGATGCCGCCGGAAGCCTCGAGTTTGCACAGGCCCTTGGCCAGGGTCACGCAGCGGGCGAGCCGGCCCGGCTTCATGTTGTCCAGCAGGATCCAATCCGGCCGGGCCGCCAGCGCCTCGCGCAATTCGTCCTCGTTCTCCACCTCGATCTCGATCACGAGGCCGGGAAAACGGCGGCGCGCCTCCTCCACGGCCCCCGCCAGTCCGTTGCCGCCGCGCCGCGACCACGCCGCGCGATGGTTGTCCTTGATCAGCACCCGGTCGTACAGCCCGATGCGATGATTAGCTCCGCCGCCGCACAACACGGCGTATTTCTCCAGGAAACGCAAGGTCGGCGTCGTCTTGCGCGTGTCCAGTATCTGGACGCCGTACGGCGCCGCCTTGCGGGCGAACTGCCGGGTCAGCGTCGCGATGCCGGACAGACGCTGCAGAAAATTGAGCGCCACGCGCTCGGCGGCCAGGATGGACCGGGCGCGGCCCCACAGGACGAGCACCTCCTGGTCCCTCTCGACCGGGTCGCCGTCCCGCGCCTTCACGCGGCAATCCAGCCCGGCATCCACCTGCCGGAAGACCTCCGCGGCCACCGGAAGGCCCGCGACCACGCACGAGCCGCGGGACAGGATAGCCGCACCGGCCGATTCCTCCGCGCCGATCAGGGCCTCCGACGTGCAGTCGCCCGCGCCGAGGTCTTCCTCCAACGCGCGGCGGACGAGTTCCGCCAGCCGCGGATCACAAGCCAGGTCTGGCAAAGGGGTCATCATGATCAGAGACTAACATCCTGAAAGACGGTGGATATCACGAAATACACTGAAGACACGAAAAGAAAACATGATGGGAATTCTATGGTTTCGTGCGTTTCATGGTTCCTCTCCGAGATCCCTTTCGTCTTCGGCCAATGACGTATTTCGTCAGCGCCGGGGATTTCTCGGGCGCCGTCGAATAGCCTTTTTCCTGCTTCTTCTGCGCGGCCTTGAGCTCGTAGAGCTGGTCGCGCAGCAGCGCGGCGCGCTCGAATTCCAGCGCCTCGGCGGCCTCCATCATCTCGCGCTCGATGTCCGCCATCACCTGCGCCGCGTCGTACTCCACGCCGGCCTCACGGATGGCCTGCGACTCCACCTCCTTCGCGGCCTCCTGCTCCGCGAGGCTGTCCTGGATGGCCTTGACGATGCTCTTCGGCGTGATGCCGTGCTCGCGGTTGTACGCGAGCTGCTTCTCGCGGCGCGCGCGCGTGATGTCGATCATGCGCCGCATGGATTCCGTCACCTGGTCGGCGTACAGGATGACCTCCCCGTTCAGGTGCCGCGCGGCGCGGCCCGCCGTCTGCACGAGCGAGGTCTCCGAGCGCAGGAACCCCTCCTTGTCCGCGTCCAGGACGGCGACGAGCGAAACCTCGGGCAGGTCTAGTCCCTCGCGCAGGAGGTTAATGCCCACGAGGCAGTCGAAGTCCGCCTTGCGCAGGCCGCGCAGGATCTCGACCCGCTCGATGGTGTCGATTTCCGAGTGCAGGTACTTCACGCGCAGCCCGATGTTGTGGAGGTACTCGGACAGGTCCTCGGCGGTCTTCTTGGTCAGCGTGGTGACGAGCGTCCGCTCGCCCTTCTCGGCCCGCTTCCGGACCTCCTCGATCAGGTCGTCGATCTGGCCGGCCAGCGGGCGCACCTCGACGGGCGGATCCAGCAGGCCGGTCGGGCGGATGACCTGCGGGACGGGCGGCCAGCCGACCTCCCGCTCGAACGGGCCGGGCGTGGCCGTGGTGAACAGGATCGGGCCCGTGACCGCCAGAAACTCGTCGAAATTCATCGGCCTATTGTCGAGGGCCGACGGCAGCCGGAACCCGTGTTCCACCAGGACCAGCTTGCGCGACCGGTCGCCGTTGTACATCCCGCGAAGCTGCGGAACGCTGACGTGCGACTCGTCGAGGATGGTCAGGAATTCCCCCTGGAAGAAGTCCAGGAGCGTCGCGGGCCGCTCGCCGGGGGCGCGTCCGGAGAGGTGGCGGGAATAGTTCTCGATGCCGCTGCAGTAGCCGACTTCGAGGAGCATCTCGATGTCGTATTCCGTGCGCATGCGCAGGCGCTGGGCCTCCAGCAGCTTCTCCGCGGCCTCGAACTTCTTCACCTGGTCCTCCAGCTCGGCGCGGATGCCGGCCAGGGCGCGCTCGATCTTGGCCTGGGGCATGACGAAGTGGCGCGCGGGTGAGATCATGACGCCCGGCAGCTCGGCAAGCGTGTGGCCGGTCAGCGGATCGATGCGCCGGATGCGTTCCACCGAGTCGCCGAAGAAATCGATCCGCACGCCGTCCTTGCGGTAGGACGGAAAGATGTCCACCGCGTCGCCGCGCGCGCGGAACGTGCCGGGCTCGGTGGAGATATCGTTGCGCGAGTACTGGATGTCGACCAGCTTGCGCAGCACGGCGTCGCGGTCCGCGGGCTCCCCGCGGCGCAGGTTGACCAGCATGTCGCGGTAATCCTCGGGCGAGCCCAGGCCGTAGATGCACGAGACGGAGGCCACGATGATGACGTCGCGGCGGTTGATCAGGGCGTCGGTCGCCGCGAGACGCAGGCGCTCGATCTCGTCGTTGATCGCGGAGTCCTTCTCGATGTAGGTGTCGGTCTGCGGGATGTAGGCTTCGGGCTGGTAGTAGTCGTAGTAGCTGACGAAGTACTCGACGGCGTTGTCCGGGAAGAAGCCCTTCAGCTCGGCGTAGAGCTGGGCGGCCAGCGTCTTGTTGTGCGAGATGACGAGGGTCGGCCGGCCCCAGCGCTGGATCACGTTGGCGATCGTGAACGTCTTGCCGGAGCCCGTGACGCCCTCGAGGGTCTGGAACCGGCGCCCGTCCGCCAGCCCGCGGCACAGGGCCTCGATCGCCTCGGGCTGGTCGCCGGTCGGCGCGAAGCCGGATTTAAGCCGGAAAACGTCCATGCCGGCATCCTAACCTAAACCGCTGCCGCGTACAAACGGCAGAGCCGCTCGCCAAGTTCCTTTTCCACCCCCGGCCCGTACCGCCGCTCAAAGGCCCGCCGGCCCATCTCCCGGCGCAGGGCGGGATCGGCCAGCAGGGTCGCGACGGCAAGGGCCAGGGCCCCGGCATCCCCGGGCGGCACCAGCCGCCCCGTCCGTCCATCCTCGACGACCTCGTCCAAGGAGCCGACCCGGGTGGCCACGACGGGCTTGCCAAAGCAGGCGGCGACCGGCTCGATCCCGCTCTGGCTGGCCTCCAGGTACGGCAGCACGGCCAGGGCGCAGCGCCGGAAGAAAGCCGCCATCTCGCGGTCAGGAATGAACCGATTGTGCAATTCCACGTGCCCGCGCACGGACTCGAGCGAAGCCGACCAGGCGTCGAGGTCCCCTTTCCCGGCGATGATCAGCCGCGCTTGCGGAACGCGCTTCACGATCTCCGGCAGGGCCTCCAGGATCAGGCCCACGCCCTTGTACGCGTGAATCCGGCCGAACAGCAGGATGTCGAAGGGCTGCTCCTCCGCGGCCGCCGCCCAGGAACGAATCCGCGAGGGCTTGATGATCGGAAACACCTCGATGCGTTCCGGGTCGATACGCCAGCGGGCGACGGCCTGCTCCTTGAGCCGCCGCCCGTGGACCAGGAAACGACGGCTGTGCCCCAGCAGGGAGGACAGCTTGAACCGCTCCACCGGCCGCCTCTCCCCGAGATGCGGGAAGATATCGTGGATGCTGGATACCATGGGAATCCGGGCGGCGAGGCCCGGCACAAACAGGGGATAGGAAAGGTGGCCGGAGTTCACGTGGAGCACGGTCGGCCGCCATGCGAGGATGTCCTGCCGCAGCCGTCGGGCGAGCCACGGCAGGCGGGCGAGGCGGCCGACCGCGCGCCAGGACAGTTCCTGCGGAGTGCGGTACCGGAATAACGCCACGCCGGGCTCGAACAGGTCCGGGTCCATGTCCTGCGGGCCGAAGAAGGCCACGGCGGCCTCCGGCCGGGCCTGGAGCACGGCGTTGGCCAGACCGGCCGCGCACTGCGCCATACCGCCCCGGTGCAGGCTCAAGATCGCCAGCCGGAGGGGCCCGCTCATGCCCCTCCTCCCAAGCCCGGCCGCCTCAAGGAGGAGATAATGCCGGTCAATTCGTGGACGCGCAGGCTGCGGGAAACGAACACGCTGGCCACGAAGACGACCAGCCAGGCCGCGGGAGCCGGCCAGCCGAGGCCGCCCGGACCGGCCCGAATGGCGTAGACCGCCAAGCCGGCCGTCACGGCCAGCGGGAGCAGCAGCCGGATCGAGTCCAGGCTGATCCCCCATTTCCGCCGGGTCGTGATCGCCAGGTACAGCGCGTAGACGAGCGTGCCCGCGAGCAGGGCCCAGACCGTCTCGACGCCGGACCCCGTCCTGCCGAAGAGCAGGAACAGCGGGATGAACACCGCGAACATCCACAGGGAGGCCTTCAGCACCCGGCCGGGGCTTTTCATCAACTGCCCGAACAGGGCGTACCGCATCCCCAGCCAGAAGAACAGGGTCATGAGCAGCCACAGGCTGATGACGGGGATGGCCGGCGTGAAATCCTTCCCCAGGACGAAGGGCACGGCCCAGCCGGCCACCGTCATGAAGACGCCGGCAGCGGCGAGGATCAGCACGCCCCCGAGGCGGCTGAACAGGCTCTGCCAGACCACGCTGCGCCGGACGCCCTCGGTTTCCATGAGGATCGTGATGGAGGGCCAGAGCGCCCCGCCGGCCGTGCCGAGCAGGCCGAGCAGGACATTCTGGAGCCGCACGGCGAGGCCCACTCGCCCGATCAGCACGCTGCTCATCCCGGCGAGGCTCATGAAGTACGGGGCCATGGTGATGTAGGCCATCGCGCTCGTGTGGGCCAACGCGAGCATGATTCCGAACGAGGCCAATTCCCGGAAGCGGGCCCGCGTCAGCCAGCCCCGCGGCCACCGGACATCCGGCCAGGCGACGACCCAGTTGAGGCCGGCGAGCGCGAGGTCGCCCACGGCGCACGCGGGCGGCACCCAGCGGAACCCTCCGGCGACATACGCGCCGGCCACGGCCACGGGCACGAGGAGCGCCTGCGCGACGTTGATGCAGACGATCCGGCCCGCCCGGCGCTCGGCATACAGGAGGAGGAAAGGCGCCAGCCCCGCGACGCGGGCGAGGACGCTCAAGGCCAGGAAGCCGGCGGCCGCGCCTGTCATCAGGGGATTCCGGCTCGCGAGCAGCAGCAGGCCCCCGGCCGTCGCCGCGAGAACCGCCACGATGAAGCGGGTCGCCGCCACCGATTTGAAAATCAGGCCGGCCTCTTCCTCCCGGCCCGCGGCGCGCGCGCCCACGTAGTACTGGGACATGACGGCCGGGGTGCCGAGCGCGCATAGCAGCGCGATGAAATCGATCACGCTTCGGAAGAGCGCCCAGTTGCCGAAATCGCGCGCGCCCAGCAGCCGCGGGATGACCAGGGCAAGGGCCAGCGAAATCGCGATGCTCACGACCTGCCCGGCCGTAACGGCCACGACCCCCCGCGTGGCCCGGGACACCTCCCTGCGGCGTAATGACGGCGGGTTCTCTTCCTGTTCCGGATTCAGCATGACGACCGGCTCGCCCGGCATGGAGCGACAGGAAAGGCGCGGAGCGGTCAGGCGCCCCGGGCTTCCAGGGCCTTCAGCCGCGCTTCCAACTCCGCCACCTTTTTCTTGAACTCCGGCAGGCGGGCAATATGGGCGTGCAATCGCTTTTCCTCGTCATGAGGGATCGCCGGATACCCGGACACGAACGATTGCGGTGCGATGTCCTTGGTGACCACCGACCGGGCCCCGACGATGCAGTCGCGCCCGATCACGATATGCCCCACCACGCCGACCTGGCCCGCCAGGATGGTGCGCTCTCCGATTTCCGAGCTGCCGGAGATGCCGACCATCGCGACGATCACGGCGTTGTCGCCGATGACCACGTTGTGGCCGATCTGGACCAGGTTGTCGATCTTCACGCCATTGCCGATCCGCGTGCGCCCGAACCGGGCGCGGTCGATCGTCGTGTTGGCGCCGATCTCCACGTCGTGGCCGAGCTCGACGATGCCGATCTGCGGGATCTTTTCCCGGACGCCCTTCTCGTTGACGGTGTATCCGAATCCGTCGCTCCCGATCACCACGCCGTTATGGAGGATCGCGCGGTCGCCGATGCGGCAGCCTTCGCGGACCGTGACCTGCGGGTAGAACCGGCACGCCGCGCCGACCCTGACCCCGTGGCCGAGGTAGCAGCCGGCGAAGAGGACGGTCCCCTCGCCCACGGACGCGCCGGGCTCGATGACGACGTAGGGCCCGATGCTGACGTTGGCGCCGAGCTTCGCGTCGGGGGCGATGACGGCCGTCGGGTGCACGCCCGGCGGCGGCGAGACCGGCGCGGGGGCGTACTCGATGGCGATCCGGGCGAAGGCCTTGTCCGGATCCCGGGCGAGCAACCGGCAGGGCGCCGCGCAGGGCCGGTTCCAGTCCTTCGGAACCACGACGGCGGACGCCTGCGTGGTGGCCGCGTCCGGGGCGTAGCGCATGTTCGCAAGAAAGGACAGCTGGCCGGGCCGCGCCTCGCGGAGGCCCGCCACGCCCGTGATCGCGACCGTCCCGTCTCCCTCGACCGTGGCGCCCACGCGTTGCGCCAGTTCCGCCGCCGTCCAGCTCATGTGTTCCTCCGCGCCAAGAATCTCACTTCTCCGTCTCTTCCGCCGCGGGCGCCGCCGCCGGTTCGGCCTGGCCCTCGGTCTTGTTGAGCTGCTCCAGGATGATGTCCGTGATGTCGCTGCGGACATCCTGGTAGAGCACCAGTTCGACGCCGTTGAAGCTCTGCCCGGAGGAATCGAGCACGGTGCTCAAGCCCTGCGTGCGGGCATAGGTCTGGATCGTCTGCTGGATCTCGTCGACGATCCGCTTGCGCATGCGCCGGGTCTGGTCGTCGAGCTGCTTCTGCCGGGCCTCGTCGAAGCGCCGGATGCGCGTTTCCATGTCGCGGGTCTCGATCAGCTTCTCCTCGGCCGCGTTGCGTTTCTGCGCGCGCGCGTCCTCGCTCAAGGCCGTGTTCTGCGCCTCGTCGCGCAGGAGGTTGAACTGCTCCTGAAGCTTCTCGAACTCCTCCGTGAGCTTCTTGCGCTCCTCGTTGAATTCCTCCGCCTGCTTCTTCAGCTGCTCGTCGGCGAGCTTGGTCTTGTAGAACTCGGTGAACGCCCGCTCCATGTCCACAAAGACAAGCGGGGGCGTCTCGGCCCGGGCCGCCAGGGCCAGGCCGAAGCCCACCGCCAACGTGATCGCCGCCGCTCTCTTCACCGCGCTGCTCTTCATGTTTCCTCCGTGCGTTGTGAAAGGATCAGTACTGGTAGCCCAGCCAGAAGCTGAAGCGCCCGCTATCCCGGTCGTTCTCGGGATCCGTATCGATCGGCCACGTGTAGTCCAGCTGGATCGGGAACCCGGGCAGGTCGAACCGGACGCCGAAGCCCAGGCCGGAATTCAGGTCGTTCAGTTCCGCGTCCCAGGATTCGGGCCACACCATGCCGACGTCGTAGAAGAAGGCCAGGCGGACCTTCTCCGCCACGGGCAGCGTGTACTCGGCGGTCAGGTAGCCGGCCGTGTTGCCGCCGATGGGCTCGCCGTTCTCGTCGTGCGGGCCGACATCGCGGTACTTGAAGCCGCGGACCGTGCGCGGGCCGCCGAGGAAGAGCCGGTCGAACAGGTGGACCTCGTCGGAGTCGCCGTACTCCTCCACCACCCCCGCCCAGCCGCGGACGTTGAACACGTGGTCGAACCAGAGGGGGAAATACTGCGAGCTGCGGGCCTCGAAGCCGTACACATCCGTGTCCGCCCCGAGCGGGCCGCCGGCGACGGAGCCGGAAACGCTGCTGCGGTTGCCGCGGGTGGGAAGGAACGGGTGGTCGCGGGTGTCGCGCACGAGTTCGAGGGTCACCTCGCTCTTCTTGTACGTCCCCTCCTCGTCCCGGATCGCGCTCGAGGCGTTGGTCGACACGTCGTAGATGTCGATCTGCTGCAGGCCGTACGACAGGTTGACGCGGCTGAACGCGCCCAGGGCGTGCCCGAGGGTCACGCGCCCGCCCACGTTCCGCTGGTCGTACAGGCTGCTGTCGTAGCTGTTCTCATGCCGGAAAAGGTCCAGGCCGAGCGACAGCCGCCGGTTCAGGAACCACGGCTCGATGAACGACAGCTCGTAGTCCGACCGCTTGGTGCCCACCTGGGCGCGCAGCTTCAGCTTCTGGCCGCCGCCCGTCATCCCGGGCCACCCGAAGAGGTCGAAGTTGCCCTGCGACAGCTCGACGAAGCCGATCAGGTCGTCCACGCTGGAGAACCCCGCGCCGGCCATGAGCTGGCCCGTGCGCTGCTCCTCGACCTCGATGTTCATGTCGTACCAGCCCGGGTCGTCCGTGGGCGACGGGTAGCTGTTGACGTACTCGAAGTAGTTCAGGTTCTGCAGCCGGCGCTCGCTGGTCCGCACCTTGACGGTGTTGTAGAGCTCGCCCGGGTACACGGCCAGCTCGCGGCGGATCACCTTGTCCTTCGTCCGCGAATTGCCGCGGATCCGGATTTCCCGGATATGGGCCTCGCGGCCCTCCGTGACCGTGTAGCGCACGTCGGCCACGTGGGTCGCCGGGTCGGCGTCGATGTCGGTCTCGACGTCGGTGCGGATCCGCCCGCGGCTGCCGTACCAGTCCTGGAGCGCCTGCGCGTTCTTCTCGATGTTCGTCGACGAGGCCGTGTCCCCCTCCTTCAGGCGCACGGCGCTTTCCACCTCCGCCGGGGGCGCGGAGGTGATCCCCGAGAACTCCACCCGGCCGACCCGGTACGGCTCGCCCTCGCTCACGTCGATGTCGACCCGCAGTCCGCGCCGCCCGAGGGGCGAAATCTTCGGCTCGCCGATGCCCGCGTCGAGGTACCCCCGGCCCCGGTAGACCTCCCGCAGCAGCTCGCGGTCCGTCTCGAGCAGGTCGGGGTCGTAGGTGCCCGCGCCGGTGATCCACGACAGCCAGTTGGCCCGGCGCTGCTTCATGGCCTTGAGCAGCTCCCGGCTCCGCACGCGGTCGTTGCCGGCGAAGACGATCTTCTTGACCGTCGCGCGGCGGCCTTCCTTGACGGTGATCCGGACGTTGACCCAGCCGGGTTCCTCGGCGGGCGCGAGGGCCCATGTCAGGCGGGCGTCGGGCCAGTATTTCTTGCGGTAGGTCTCCAGGACCTTCTGCGAGCGCACGGCGAGCAGCGAGTCGTCCACCGGGTCGCCCGGCCCGATCTCGAGCAGGGAGCGCACCTTGCGGTTGCCGAGATCGTCGGCGCCCTCGATGTCCATGTCCCGGATGCGGGAGCGGCCCTCGACCAGGAAGTACACGGCCACGCCGCCGGTCCCGGGCTCCGCCTCGACGGTCACGCTCGAGAACATGCCGCTCTGCTGCATCGCGCGCAGGTCGCGGCCGACCGCCATGGCGTTGTATTCCTCCCCGGGCCGGAGCGTGGAGAAGGCCATCACCGCGTTCGTGTCCACCCGGCCGTGCCCCTGCACGCGCACGCCGACCTCGGTCACCAGGGCGGCCCGGGCCGCGGCCGCCGCGAGCAGGAAGCCCGCGACCGGGAACCAACGCGAATGCCTGTGCGGAATCATGAGGCCCCCTCTCCTCCGCCCGGGCCGGGACCGCCTTCCTGGTCCACGCCGGCCGCGCGGCTCTCGAAACGCGTGTAATCCTGGAAAAAGTTCAGATGCACCGACCCGGTCGGGCCGTTGCGGTGCTTGGCGACCTCCACGATCGCCAGCAGCTCGTCCGCGTGGTCCGGGTCCTCGGGATACTTGCAGGGCCGCCGCAGCAGCAGCACGACGTCGGCGTCCTGCTCGAGCGAGCCCGAGTCGCGCAGGTCCGAAAGCTTGGGCACCGCCGTGGCGCTGCGGGTCTCCGGCGCCCGGCTCAACTGGCTCAAGACCAGCACCGGTATCTTCAGCTCCTTCGCCATGGCCTTGAGTGCCCCGGAGATCGCCGCCGTCTCGCGCTGCCGGCCCTCGTTGGCAAACTGGGGGAAGTTGAGCATCTGCAGGTAATCCACCACGACCATCTGGATGTCGAACCGCCGCTTCATGCGCCGCGCCCGGGAGCGGAGCTCCAGGACCTCGAGGCCCGCGGTGTCGTCCAGCAGGATGTTCGCCTTGTTCAGGACCGACGCCGCGTTGATCAGGTGCCCGTGCTGCTCCGCGAACAACATGCCGCTGGACAGCTTGTGCGCCGGCACCTTGGCGTGCGAGCAGATCATCCTCCGCACCAGCTGCTCCTTCGACATTTCCAGGCTGAAGACCGCCACGGGGCGGGCCACGTGGTCGGGGCCCTCTCCCAGCCCGATGTTCTCCACGATGTTCAGCGCGAGCGACGTCTTGCCCATCGACGGGCGCGCGGCCAGGATGATCATGTCCGTCGGGTGCAGCCCCAGCAGAATCCGGTCGAGATCGGTGTACCCCGTGGAGATGCCCGTCAGCCCCTTTTTCAGGGCGTAGATCTTTTCGATCTCCTCGACGGCCTCCTTCACGAGCGTGGGCCACGGCAGCACCTGCCCGCGCTGGGTCTCGCCGATCTCGAAGAAGGATTGCTCGACCTTGCCCAGGATGCTGTCCGCGCTCTCCTCCGCCCCGTAGGTGGTGTCGATGGCCTCGCGCGCCCGGTCGATGATCAGCCGCAGCAGGTGTTTCTGCCGGACGATGTCGATGTAGTATTCCGCGTGGGCCGGGGTGGGCGTGGCGTCGACGAGCTGGTCGAGGAAGGTCGAGCCGCCGATCTCCTCCAGGCGGCCCTGGTCGCGCAGCCGGTCGCCGACGGTCAGCAGGTCGACGGGCCGCCCCTGGTGGCCCATGTCGAGAAAAAGCTCGAACAGCGCCTGGTGCGCCGGGACGTAGAAGGATTCCGGGCGCAGGCCCCGCTCGACCGCCAGGTCCACCACCCGGCCGGCGTCCAGCAGCGCCGACCCCAGGACCCCCCGCTCGGCTTCCTCGCTGTACGGCGGGAGGCGGTCGGTCCTGGCGGCGGGCGCAGCCATGTTAATCCTCGACGATCCAGACCTTCAGCGTGGCCTGCACCTCGGGATGCACCTTGACGGGAACGTTGAAGACGCCCAGTTCGCGCAGCGGCTCGGCCAGCTCGATCTGCCGCTTGTCCAGCTCCAGGCCCTGGCCCTTGAGCGCCGCCGCGATATCCGCGGCGGTGACCGACCCGAACAGCTTGCCGCCCTCGCCGGTCTTCACCGTGAGCGTGCAGGACGCCTGCTCGATGGAGGCGACCAGCGCGCGGGCGCCCTCCAGGTCCTTCTTCATCTGCTCCTCGCGCGCCTTCCGGCGGGTTTCCAGCCGGCGGCGGGCGGCTTCCGTGACCGGGGCGGCCAGCTTCCGCGGCAGCAGGTAGTTGCGGGCATAGCCTTCCGCCACGCGCACCACGGCGCCTTCCGTCCCGAGTCCCTCGACGTTTTCCGTCAGAATCAATTCCATGGACATGTGGTTCTCCCTTTCCGTTCAGGGCAGCAGGCCCATGACGCGGGCCCGGCGGATCGCCAGCTTGATCTGCCGCTGCTGCTTGGCCGTCGCGCCCGTGAAGCGGCGCGGCATGATCTTGCCGCGCTCGGTCATGAACTTGCGGAGCAGTTCGTAATCGCGGAAGTTGACCGTGTCGTCGGATTTAAGGTAGCGCGCCCGGCGGATCGGGGCCATGGCGCTGCGGGCCGGCTTGCGGGTTTCCTTGTCGCTCGATGCTCGTCTTTTCATTCGCGTGTCCTTTTTATCGTCTCTCTAGAAAGGAAGGTTCTCGTGGTCCGCGCCCTCGTCCGGCCCCGCGGGGGGCTCGTCCGCCGGGGGCGGCGGGGCGGCGGGGCGGCCGCCGCGAGGCGGCGGGCCGCCTTCGGGCGCGTCACCCATCTCGCCGCGCTTCGGCCGGCCCAGGAACTGCACCCGGTCCGCCCGCACGCGCAGGCGGCTGCGCTTCTCGCCGGCGTCGGTCTGCCAGGTGTCGTACTGCAGGATGCCCTCGACCAGGATCGGCGAGCCCTTGCTCAAGTATTCCCCGCACAGCTCGGCCGTGCGGCCCCACGCCACGACGTTGACGAAGCAGACTTCCTCCTTCTGCTCGCCGCCGCTGGTGTACGTCCGGTTGATGGCCATGTTCAGGTCGGCCACCGCCGTGCCCGTCGGCGTGTAGCGCACCTCGACGTCCCGGGTCAGGTTCCCGGCCAGGAAGACCTTGTTAAGGCTGGCCATCGCGCTCTCCCCGGTCGCTGCGGTCGCTGCGCTCGCCGTACTCGCCCGGGACGGTGATCTTGCTGCTGCCGCTCGCCGGCGCCTCGACGACCTGCACGCGGAAGATGCCCTCGTCCAGGCGGTACTTCGCCTGCAGGGGCGCGATCTGGTCCGCGGGCAGCCGGACGACCGCCAGCACGTAGTAGCCCGCTTCCTTCTTCTTCATCGCGCGGGCGAAGCCCCGCTTGCCAAGCTGGGTGACGTTCTCGATCTCGCCGCCCACCCGCTTGATCTCCTCCTGGGCCTTCGTCAGGGCGGCCGCCAGGGCCTCGTCCTTCAGGGCCTCCGGGAAGATGAACATGATTTCGTATTTCTTCAATGGCGTCTCCTCATTTCGTTTCGCTGTTAAACTTGTTCATGGCCTGGTCCACGCCGGCCTCGACCATCATCCGCACCGCGTCGCCCGCCTGCCGGACCGCCCGCCCCGCCGCCTCCCGCTCCGCCGCGCCGAAGCGCGCGAGCACGTAGCCCGTCAGGTCCTCGCCCACCGGCCGCGGCCCGATGCCCAGCCGCACCCGCGGGAAGTTCTCCGTCCCCAGCGTCGCGAGCACCGACTGCAGGCCCTTGTGCCCGCCCGCCCCGCCGCGCTTGCGGATGCGCAACCGCCCCGCCTCGAGGTCGAGATCGTCCAGCACGACGATCACGTCCTCCGGGGCCAGGCCGTGGCGCCGGACCAGGGGGCGCAGGGCCGAGCCGCTGCGGTTCATGAACGTCATCGGCTTCACCAGCAGCACGGTCTCGGAACCCACCTCGATCTCGGCGGACTGCAGCGGCATGAGCCATTTCTTCCGGAACCGGACCCCGGCCTCGGCCGCCATCCCGTCGAGCACGTCGAACCCGATGTTGTGCCGGGTGTGCTCGTACTTCCGGCCCGGATTGCCGAGTCCCAACACGATCTTCACCGGACGGCTCCCCCCGCCGCGTTACTTGGCCTTCCTGCCCTCTTCCTTCTTGGCCGCCTCGGGCTTCTTGCCGGCCTCGGGTTTCTTGCCGGCCTCTTCCTTCTTGGCTTCCGGCTTCTTGCCCTCGCCCTTCTTGCCGCCTTCCTTCTCCTCGCCCTCCTCGCCTTCCTCGCCCTCTTCCTTCTTCGCCGTGATCACCTCGGGCTCCGCGGCGGCGCCCTCGCCGGCGACCGCTTCCGCCGGGGCGACTTCCTCCTCGGCCCTCGGCGCGGCCACCGTGGCCACGGCGACTTCCTTCGAGGTCAGGACCGTGTACTTCGCCGGGTCCAGCTTGACGTCGGCCACGGTCAGGCTCTGGCCGATACTCAAGCCCGAGACGTCCACGTCCACGCGTTCCACGATGTCCGTCGGCAAGCACTCGACCGCGACCTGGCGGATCAGGTGCTCCAGGATGCCGCCCTGCTGGCTCACGCCGACCGGCTCGCCGACCAGGTGGATCGGCAGCTCGACGCGCAGCTTCTCGGTCATCGAGATCTCGTTGAAGTCCGCGTGCGTCATCTGGCCCGACACGGGATGGTGCTGGATATCCTTCAGCAGGACCTTGATCGTCTTCTCGCCCTCGATCTCCAGGTCCATCAGGATGTTCTCGCCCGCGTGGCCCCGGAGCGACTGCTCGAAGTCGTGGCGGTTCAACTGGATCGTGCGCGTCGGCTTGCCGGACCCGTATACGACGGCGGGCAGCAGGCCCTGTCGGCGGAGGCGGCCGGCCTGGGCGGTGCCCCGGCTCTGGCGCGGCTGTACGGTGACTTTCAACGTTTTCATCGCTGTCTCCCTTGCTGGCTATACGTTAAAGAGCGAAGTGACCGATTGGTTGCTGTGGATACGCAGGATGGCCTCGCCGAGCAGGTCGGCGACGGAGAGGGCTTCCACGGGAAATCCGTTCCAGTTCTTGGCCGGCACGCTGTTCGTGGTCACCATGAACTCGATCGGCGAGTTCTTGAGGCGCGCGATGGCCTGGTCCGCGAGCACGGCGTGCGTGACGGCCGCGAAGACCTGCTTCGTGCCGCGCGCCTTCAGCAGGTTGGCGGCGGCGCAGAGCGTGCCGGCCGTCGTGCACAGGTCGTCCACGAGCAGCGCGTTGCGGCCGGCGACGTCGCCGACCAGGTTCAGCGCCTCGACCTCCGTCGCGCTCTGGCGTTGCTTGGCGACGATCGCCAGGCCCGCCCCCAGCATCTTGGAGTAGGCGTAGGCCATCTTCAGCCCGCCCGGGTCCGGCGCCACGACGACCAGATCGGGGAGTTGCTTCGCGCGGATGTGCTTGACGATCACCGGCGCCGCGAAGAGATGGTCCACCGGGATGTCGAAAAAGCCCTGCACCTGCTGCGCGTGGAAATCCATGGCCAGCAGCCGGCTCGTCCCGGCCGCGACGAGCAGGTTGGCGACCAGCTTCGCCGTGATCGGCACCCGCGGCTGGTCCTTGCGGTCCTGCCGGGCGTACCCGTAGAACGGCATCACGGCCGTGATCCGCGCCGCCGACGCGCGCCGGGCCGCGTCGACCATGATCAGCAGCTCCATCAGGTTTTCGTTCGGCGGATTGCACGTGGGCTGGACGATGAACACGTCCTGCCCGCGGATGTTGTCCACGATCTTGACGCCGATCTCGCCGTCCGGGAAGCGCGTGATGTTCACGTCCCCGAGTGGTTGCTCCACGTACGCGGCGATTTCCTCCGCCAGCGCGCGGTGCGCATTGCCTGAAAATATTCTCATATCCACTTCAATTACCCCTGCCTGGCTTGCCAGCCGTAGCTCGGAGCAGCATCGCAACTAAATGCCCGCGCTATCGTCCGCCTTCGCCCTCCGCTTCGCTCCGAGCGAAGGCTGGTTGCCCGACCAGGACTCGAACCTGGACTCTGGCCTCCAAAGGGCCGTGTGCTGCCATTACACCATCGGGCATCCCGCCGCGGCCCAAAAAAATCCGGCGGCGCCCGGCTCACTGACCCCTCGAGGCCGCCGTCGGGTTCCCGCCTCTATATAAGAAATACGGCCCTTATCCCGCGATCCCGTCCCTCCGAGCCGTAACAAGTGCGACAGAGTATGGACCGCCCCGTGAAAAGTCAAGGTTGGGATAAGAAAATCGGGGCATCCCAGTCGGCGCCCCCCCATCCACGTCCATCCGCGTGTATCTGCGGTTCTTTTCTTGCCGCGGATTTCACGGAGGGGCGCGGATCAAGCCTTTTTACCGGATTGGCCAGCCCGGGATGGCCCGGTCGATCTCGGCCATCAGCCGCAGGGTCTCGGCCAGGGCGACCACGATCTTCTGGTAGTGCCGCACGTCCTCGTAGGCCAGCGCCCGGCCCTTCCGGTCCTTGAGCCATTTCTCGCAGACCTGGTAGCCGCCGACGTGGAAGGCCCAGACCGACTCCGGCACGCCGTCGAAATACTGGGCCTTGTTGATGTAGACGCGGCCGTCCGCGAACTGGACCTTCTCCACCACGTTGTCTCCCTTCTCGGGGAACGAGGTGATGAATTGCTCCAGCTTCGGCGATTCCATGAGATGCAGGCCCGCCAGTTCCGCCCCCAGCCCCGCCAGCCGGAAGAACAACTCCCGGTCCGACGTCAGCGGCAGCCGCGGGAAATCAATCTTCAGGAATTCCGCGTACCGGCTCCGGTATGTCGGCGAATGGAAGATCGCGTAGGCGTAATGGAAGATGGATTCAGGGGTCAGGTAGGGCGCGTTCGCCGAACGCGCCGCGCGGCCGGCTGGGCCAGCCGGCCCTACCTCCAACTTCATCCCCAACCTTCCCTCCACCGCGGCAATGAAGGACGGGGTGAAGTTGGGGCGGGGAGAGCCTAGTTGTAACTCGTTGGAATCAGGATAATGGAAGAGCGGAAAAGCTGTGCCAATGTCGTACAGCGAAACAGCGTCTTTGTTAATCAATCCTTTAACCGCCAGAAACGTTCCGGCTTCGCCTCGGCGGGATTGCCGCAAGCAAACCAGAGCCACATTCGGTCCCGCAATCATGTGCCGCATGACTTCGTAAGCCGGCCTGCTTGTAAGCCCCTGCAGATAGTACAACCAACGCATATCGAAAGGACGGTAGAGAAATGGGCGAATGTTTTCTTCGCTGAATTTTGTATTTTGCCTTCGAGCCAAAAGGTCATAACTCGAAGAATTCTCAACTCGATACGTTGACGAAAAGGGCTCCGCAATCCCATCCACGGAGTAGAAAGTACGGATTCTGTTCAGCAGAACATCACGGTCAAAATCAACAAACAGCTCATCGCGATCGGTTTTCACTCCGTTTCCAAGAACTTGAAACACGCTCTTCAAGCCTATGTATTTCTCATACTCCTCCTGCGCCCCCGTATCCTTCGGCACGAAGAACCAGTAGGGCTCCTGGGGTTTGAGTTTCGTCCATTTCGTGGATTCGACTTCGTTTGCGCCGAGCCATTCGTATTTCTGTTCCCGCCGGCCCCACAGGTCGGCGTGGGAGACCCGGGCGCCGGCGGTATGATCCGGCGTCGCGGGAGCTCCGCCCTCCACGGTCCGGTTCGCAAGGACAGCCCTGGAGGGTCGAGCTCCCGCGAGACCGCTTTCCCCACCCTTCTTCACCGCCAATAGAATGGACACGCCGACGGTGATGTCGAAGACGTTCTCGTCCTTGCCGCCCTCGGGCGTCTTTTCCTTTTTCTTCGAGCTGCCGTGGAGGTTCAGGACGTACAGCTCGTCGAAGGACTCCATCAGCGACCGCCGCAGCCGGCGGTGCGTGATGCCGTCGAGATACGTGTTGTTGGTGATGAACCCGATCAGGCCGTGGCCCGTCTGCTCGATGCGCCACTGGGCGAACCGCAGGAATTTGATGAAGTCGTCGTCGAGGTTGAGCTTCTTCTCGTTCAAGTCCCTCTTGTAGTCCTCCAGCAGTTTCAGGATCCACGGGTTGCGGTTCATCCGCCCGAAGTTGGCGTAGGGCGGGTTGCCGAGCACGACCATGATCGGCGCCTTCGACTTCACCTCCGAGGCGGCATCGGCCTCCTCGGAAATCCAGCTCGCGTAAAGCTGCTCGCTCTTGTGGGCGGCCTGTTCGAGGGTGTTGGTGAGGAAGACGCCGAGCCGCCGGTCGCCGGCGAAGCCGTAGCCGGTCTCCTCCAGCCGCATGCCAAGCTTGAGGTGCGCGATGGCGTACGGCGCCATGAGCAGCTCGAAGCCAAAGAGGCGGTTCAGGAGATGCTTCTCCACGTAGCCGTCCCACGCGCCCTTCTGCTTCGCGAACCGGGCGTACACCTCGTTGAGCACGGAATACAGGAACGTCGCCGTGCCGGCCGCAGGATCGAGGATCAGGGTCTTCTCGTCCGCCAAGCCGCTGGGCCGGCCGAACTTCGACTGGAGCAGGCGGTCGAGCGAGCGGACGATCCAGCCGACGACGGGCTCGGGGGTGTAGTAGACGCCGCGGCTCTCGCGCAGTTTCGGGTCGTAGGCGGCGAGGAAGGTCTCGTAGAAGTGGACGATCGGGTCTTCCTTGCCCTTCCCCTTCCCGAAGTCCCGCAGGATTTCGATCATGTCCGCGTGGCGCAGCAGGTCCACGAGGTCGTCCACCGCCCACGCCATGGTGTCGGGCATGTCCACGCCGGCGATCTCGTGGAACAGCTTGCGGAGGAAGGGATTGGTTTTCGGCAGCCGGTAGGCCGCCATCTCGCGGGTGAACTCCTTGTTCGCCGGGGTGTGGATGCGCGCGGCGAAGAGCCCGTAGGCCAAGGTCTGGGCGAACATGTCGGCGAAGTCGGCCTCCGTGAGGTCCGGGATCAGCGTCTCGCGGAAGGCGGAGAGCCAGGCGTGGAGCCAGGGGCCGCGGGGTTTCCCGGCGCCATACTCGGCGGCGGCCTCGCGCAACTTCGATTTTTCCAGTTCCTCCGCCTCGTGGCGGAAGGTGGCCGCGATGAGGTCCCGCAGGATGCGGGTCAGGGCGGCCATGCGGACGGCGAGGTCGCGGGCGGTGCCGATGGTCAGAGCGGGCTGCTCGTAGAAGGCATGGAGCAAGGCGGCCAGTTTCGGTTCCGCGTCCGGGAGCGGCCGCAGTTTCCCTTTCGCGTCCACCTCCGCCACGCGCAGGGCCAGGCGCGGCTCGCCGCCGACGAACCAGCGGAAGTCGAGGTAATCCGTGAGAATCCAGTTGGCCAGCCCGTCGCGGTAGCGGACGAACTGCTCGCCGTGCGGGCCGCGGCCCCGGGCCATCTCGTCGAGGTCCGTCCCGATATCCTTGGTCTCGACGTAGCCCAGCGGGGTTTTCCGGCGCGTGACGATGAAGTCCGGGGCGCCGCAGGCGATGCGGCGCGGCTCGTTGGTGGCGTCCACGTCCTTGCCGAAGGCTTCGAGGAGCCGTTCGAGGAACGGGCGGTAGGTGTGCTCCGTGGCGATCCCCTTGTCGAGGTTCCGCTTGAGTTCAGAGAGATAGTCCCCCAACGGCGTCACGGAGGGAATTTAACAAACCTCCCCATCCGCGTCCATCCGCGTTATCCGCGGTTCCTTTCTTACCGCGGATTTCACGGATGGGCGCGGATATCCGGGAGCAACTCGTCAAAGCCGGTCAATTGATATCGTCGGCACAGGGAACGAATCGCCTTCAGATCCGCATCCGGATTCCGGTTCAACAATTCCACAATATCGGCCTTGGACTTGAATCCTCCGGCATAGAGTTTCATCGCCACCAGGTGTGGCAGCGGCGCGATCTTGAGCCGGCTGCCCTCTTCGACGACAACCGTGGCCTCGCGCAGGGCGTCTTCGATGACCGCCGGGAAACGGCCCGAAAAACTGATGATCTGCAGCGATCCGAAAGGGCCTGTCACATTGATCACGCCACCGAGCGGATCCGCGGCGTCCGGCTCCCGCAATTCCGCTGCATAACCCGCCCGGCGCAAGGCGGCCTCCACAACGCGCAGCGCGGGCAGATCGGCGTTGATTCCAAGATCAATATCCTCCGTCTGGCGCACATAGTGGTGTGCCGCCAAGGCCACGCCGCCAATGATCACCGCGTCTATCCGATGCTGTTGGAGAATGGAAACAACATCTTCCGCGGCCTGAAGTAGCGCTCGGGGATCATCCACGGCGTGGCGAGGCTCCCACGGGTTTGAGCCATGAGAAGCGCCTGCTCATGGTGAGCGCGGCCCGGATCCTGTCAAGGACCGGCATACCGCGCAGGCGCTCGACTTCCCGGGCGCGCAATCCCTCCGCACACACGCTGCGCCGAGGCCCCGAAAGCCCGCCAAGGCGTTTTCCCTGACTCGTCATGCTCTTGAAACTACTCTTGCAGGGTGAAGATTGCAAATGCCCAATTCTTCAACTTCCTTGAGTAACTTACCCTTACAACGGCGGTCGGAAAACTATGCCGGCTGCGGGTCCACCAGCCATAGGCGGGGTTTCCATCCGCGTATTTCCGCGGTTCTTTTTTTGCCGCGGATTTCGCGGAGGGGCGCGGATAGGGGGCCTGGCGGCCCGGCTCCAACATAAAGCGCGCCAGTTGGTTATCGTTATTCGCGCCTCGCTTTTTTCTTGATTCCTGCGGGGGGCGCAGGAAGAATGCGCGCCACCATTGTTGGTCGTGGATGGGCGCGGAGAACTGCGGCAACACAAGGAGGACGGCGGGCCATGAAGATCCATACCTTTCTATTCCTGTCTTTTTCAGCGTTGGCATGGTCGCCTGCGCGGGCGGCGATGGACCTGGCGGTGACGAAGAGCGGAAATCCACCCGTGCCGGCGATCGGGGACACGGTGACGTACACGATCACGGCGACGAACGTCGGCGACACGGCGGCGACGTCGGCCACCGTTTCGGACGTGCTGCCCTCGGGGGTCTGGTATCTCAACCACAGCAACGGGACGTATGCGGTGACGAACGGGGCGTGGAGCATCGGCGCGCTCGATGTGGGTTCGAGCACATCGCTGCTGATCCAGGCGCGCGTACTGATGCCGCCCGGCGAGGCCTGCGTGATCACCAACCCCACGCCGGAAGCGGGCGATTACTTAGGCTATTCCGTGGCGGGCCTGGGCTCGGACAAGTTCATCGTAGGCGCCTGTATTGACAATGCCGGGGGGACCTATGCCGGGAGCGTGTATCTCTACAACACGAACGGGAGCGTGCTGGTGACGATCACCAATCCCGTGCCGGCGCCAAGCAATTACTTCGGCTGTTCGGTGGCGAGCCTGGGCTCGGACAAAATCATCGTGGGCGCCATGCAGGACGACACCGGCGCGGACAATGCCGGGAGCGTGTATCTCTACGACATGAACGGGGCCTTGCTGGTGACGATCACCAATCCCGCGCCGGACGCGGACGATATGTTCGGCAATTCCGTGGCGGGCCTGGGCGCGGACAAGATCATCGTGGGTGCAAGGTATGACGACGCCGGAGCGTATGATGATGATGCCGGGGGCGTCTATCTCTACGACACGAACGGGGTCTTGCTGGTGACGATCACCAACCCCGCGCCGGAAGAGGGCGATTACTTCGGCCGTTCGGTGGCGAGCCTGGGCGCGGACAAGATCATCGTGGGCGCCGATCAGGACAACGCCGGAGCGTATGCTGCCGGGAGCGTATATCTCTACGACATGAGTGGAGTCTTGCTGCTGACGATCACCAATCCCGCGCCGAACTCGAGCGATTACTTCGGCTTTTCGGTGGCGAGCCTGGACTCGGACAAGATCATCGTGGGCGCCTATCAGGACGACGCCGGAGCGGCCAATGCCGGGAGCGCCTATCTCTTCGACACGAACGGGATATTGCTGGCGACCATCGCCAACCCCGCGCCGACAAAGAACGATTACTTCGGCTATTCCGTGGCGGGCCTGGGCTCTGACAAAATCATCGTGGGCGCCTATCAGGACGACGCCGGTGCGGCCGATGCCGGGAGTGCCTATCTCTTCGACACGAACGGGATCTTGCTGGCAAACATCGCCAACCCCCTGCCGGCCGCGACCGATTGCTTCGGCCCATCCGTGGCGGGCCTGGGCTCGGACAAGATACTCGTGGGTGCCGTTTTGGACGACGCCGGAGCGGCCAATGCCGGAAGCGTGTATCTTTTCGAACCAGACGCCGGCGGCGCGTTTGTCCGCAACACGGCGGCGTTGACCGCGTCCGATCCGGCGGATACGATTCCCGCCAACAATACCGGCACGGTGGCTTTTGCGGTGGGGATGGAGGCAGACCTCGCGATCGCCAAGTCCGGCGCCTCTGCCCAGCTCCCGTTGCTGGCGACCAACACCTACACGATCACGGTGACCAATCGCGGCCCGGCCACGGCCACGGCTCTCCGAATCGCCGACCTCTTACCTGGCGATTTGCAGTTCGTTTCGGCCACGCCGGATGCGGGCTGGTACGAAACGGCCAGCCACCTTTGGAACATCAACCGGCTGGGTGCCGGCGACAGCGCGTCGCTGACCCTGCAGGCCAGGGTGCAGGAGTCCTGGCCCCTCGCGGTGACGATCACCAACCCCGCGCCGGCTTCGCAAGATGCCTTCGGCTGTTCGGTGGCGAGCGTGGGCTCGGACAAGTTCATCGTGGGCGCCTTTCAGGACGACGCCGGAAGTAACAATGCCGGGAGTGCCTATCTCTACGACACCAGCGGGGCCTTGCTGGCGACCATCACCAACCCTGCGCCGGCCGCGGGCGATTACTTCGGCAATTCCGTGGCGGGCCTGGGCACGGACAAGATCATCGTGGGCGCCTATTCTGACGACGCCGGAACTAACAATGCCGGGAGCGCCTATCTCTACGACACCAGCGGGGTCTTGCTGACGACCATCACCAACCCCGCGCCGGCGGCGAACGATTACTTCGGCTATTCCGTGGCGGGCCTGGGCACGGACAAGATCCTCGTGGGTGCCAATCAGGACGACGCCGGAGCGGTCAATGCCGGGAGCGTCTATCTCTACAACACGAACGGGGTCTTGCTGGTGACGATCACCAATCCCGCGCCGGCGGCGAACGATTACTTCGGCTGTTCCGTGGCGGGCTTGGGCTCGGACAAGATCATCGTGGGCGCTTATGGGAACTCCAACGGAGCGATCGCTGCCGGGAGCGTGTATCTCTTTGACGCCAATGGGGTCTTGTTGACGACCATCACCAACCCCGCGCCGGCGGCGAGCGATTACTTCGGCATTTCCGTGGCGGGCTTGGGCTCGGATAAGATCATTGTGGGCGCCAATCAGGACGACGCCGTAGCGACCGATGGCGGGAGCGCCTATCTCTTCGACACGAACGGGGTCTTGCTGGCGACGATCACCAATCCCGCGCCGATGGTGCAAGCTTTCTTCGGCTATTCCGTGGCGGGCGTGAGATCGGACAGAATCATCGTGGGCGCTCCCCGAGACAGCTCCTCCGGAGCTATCTATGCTGGGAGTGCCTATCTCTTCGATACGAACGGGGTCTTTCTGCCGACGATCGCCAAACCCGCGCTGCCGGAGCAAGCTCTCTTTGGCTGGTCGGTGGCGGGCGTGGGATCGAATAAAGTCATCGTGGGCGCTGCTTACAACTCTGTCGGAACGACCTATGATGGGAGCGCTTATCTTTACAATTGCAGGACGCCGCCTTATAGCGTCACCAACCGGGTGACTCCGCTGACCTACGCCCAGGCCCTCACCAACGAGGCCAACGCCTCCGCCTCCGCGTCCCTCCTCGTGGGCGAGGGCGGCGGGACGACCTATGACCTGACCATCGAATCGCCCTACGGCTCGACCGTCCCGGCGGTGGGCGTGCACGAGGTCAACGAGGGGCAAGAGGTGACGGTCCAGGCCATTTCGCCCGATACCCGCGGCACGACGCAGTATGTCTGCACCGGCTGGACGGCGACGGCGAACCTGTCCCCGGCCAGCGGCTCGGGCACCCAGGCCGTCGTGACCGTCAACGGGGACGGCACCCTGACGTGGCTCTGGCGTACGGACTTCTGGCTGGACCCGAGCGCCGGGCCGAACGGCTCGGTGGACCGGGTCGGCGGCTGGTTCACCAACAACGAGCCGGTGTCCGTGGAAGCGCTGCCGGACGCTTGCTATCACTTCACCAACTGGACCGGCGACGTGGAGGCCGGCTCGGAGCAGGACAATCCGCTGAACCTGGTCATGGACGGGCCCAGGGCGGTGAAGGCGTACTTCACGGCGATCACGACCACTAATGGCACCCCGCTCTGGTGGCTGGCGCAATATGGCATCACCAACAACCTGGAAGAGGCGGTGTTCGACGATCCGGACCACGACGGCATCCCGACGGGGGATGAGTATATCGCCAACACTGACCCGACCAACGCAATGTCGTTCCTGCAAACGGCGGCCTATGGGCTGATCTATGGCACAAACTGCTATGACGTGGTGACGACCAACAGCGAGCCGCCCTACGAGGTGGTCACAAACGTCATTTGCGATGTGATCGGCCAGGTGATGGGCTGGCCCTGCGCCACGGACCGCGTCTATGACGTGCAGCATGCCATGGCGCTGCCGCCCGGGATCTGGGCGCCGATGCCGGGCATGACGAACCTGGTGCCGACGTCCGGCATGCTGGTGCTCACCAACACGATCACGGGCGATCCCATCCAGTTCTATCGCCTGCGCGCGCGGCTGCCGTAGAGCGGCCGCGGATGGCCCACCCCCGGAGGCCCGGCCTCCGGGGGCGCGCCGCCCATGCCGGTGGGCCTTGGCATTCGGCAGGGTCAGCTATTCAAAGCCAGGATATATGAACAGGAGGTAACAGAGGAAATGGCGCCATCAGGTCTTTGTTCGCTTTGTTTCCTTCTGTTCAGGATGGGCTTGGGCAGGTGAAGGCGATGTCCGAATCCAATTTCCAAGGCCCGCATGCTGCAGTTCCGCCGCTCCGTCGGCGGAAAGAATCTCCGGCGGCAGAGCGCCGGAGCTACAACTGCCGCTCCCCCGGGAAAAATGCCACTTCTTCGCGTTGACTAGCCCCCCAGCCTTTAATGGGGTAACCGCCGCCATCCCTGAGCCCTCGACCTGCGCGCTGCTCGTGCTGGGGGACCGTCGGCTTGGGCGGCAACTTCCTGCGTCGCCGGCGGAAATAGGGCGCATTTAAGGCGACGAAGCCTGTTGTCCGGATTCTCAGAGCCGGGCGATGGGTTGTTTCTGGGTTCCTCGCTGTTTCCAGTTGCAGGAAGCCGCAAATTTTTCAGGGACACAGAAAGTGTTTCATGCCCATGCACCCCCCCCATTTTCCCCGCTTTTTGTGTTGGCCTCCCGGCCGAGCGCCGGGCCGAACGGCTCGGTGGACCGGGTCGGCGGCTGGTTCACCAACAACGAGCCGGTGTCCGTGGAAGCGCTGCCGGACGCTTACTATCACTTCACCAACTGGACGGGCGACGTGGAGGCCGGCGCGGAGCAGGACAATCCGCTGAACCTGGTCATGGACGGGCCCAAGGCGGTCATGGCGCACTTCGCGGCCTCGTGGACGACGAACAGTCCGACGCCGCACTGGTGGCTCGGACAGTTCGGCATCACCGACCACTTCGAAGTGGCGGTGTTCGCCGATCCCGACGGGGACACCATCCCGACCGGCGACGAGTTCACGATGAACACGGACCCGACGAACGGCCTGTCCTTCTTGAGCGTGGCTCATATCGGGAACGCGTACGGGACCAACTGCTACGAGAGCGTATGGACGAATAGCGAGCCGCCGTACGAAGAGGTCACGCAGACCGTGTGCGATGTCGTGGGGCTTCTGTTGAGCTGGCCGGCGGACACGGGCCGTGTCTACGACGTGGAATTCGACACGGACCACCCGTGGGGGAACTGGGTCCCGGTGGAGGGGCTGACGAACCTGACCACCGACACCGGCTGGATCTCCATCACCAACGTGACGGACGCCGAGGCGCTGAAGCTGTACCGGCTGCGGGTCCACCAGCCATAGCCCGGATTATTCGCGAAGCGCGAATAATCCGCCGCTTCGCGGCCGCCGCGTGAGAGTCGCGTACCGCGCCTCAACGCGGTCACGCGATGATCGGCCCGCCACGGCGGACCGAAACGGGGCTTACCACGTTCGGGACGCGGCGCACACCGCGTCTCGTCACGTCTTGGCGCACGGACTGCACCGCAGCCCGTGCGCCAAGCGGTTTATTCATGAACGGCTGGCGTTCAGGAATAAACCGGGATAGGCGGGGTTTCCATCCGCGTGTATCCGCGGTCTTCTTTGCCTGCCGCGGATTTTTCGGCGGGGCGCGGATTGACTTCCCCGCGGGCGGACGGATATAGTGCCCGCCGCTTTCAACCCAGAAGGAGCATCGCCATGGCCAGGAAACAGCGCATTGCCATTCTCGGGACCGGTTACGTGGGGCTGGTCGCGGCCGCGGTCTTCGCGGACCGGGGTTTCCGGGTCCTCACCTCCAGCCAGGACGCGGAAAAGGTCAATACCATCAACGCCGGGAAGTCGCCTTTCTTCGAAACCGGCCTCGATCCCGTGATCGCGCGGGTGGTGAAGAAGGGCATCCTCCGGGCCGTGCATGGCCGGGAAGAGGCCGTGCGGGAATCGGACATCTGCTTCATCGCCGTGGGGACCCCGAGCCTGATGAGCGGCGAGGCGGACTTGAGCCTCGTGAAGGAGACCGCCGCGGCCATCGGGAAGGCCCTCAAGAAGCGGAAGGCGTATTCGCTGATCGTCGCCCGCAGCACCATTGTCCCCGGCACGACCCGGAACATCATCATCCCGATCGTGGAGAAGCACTCCGGCAAGAAGGCGGGCCGGGATTTCGGGGTCTGCATGAGCCCGGAATTCCTGCGCCAGGGGGCGGCCTTGAAGGACACTTCGGAGCCGGACAGCGTCGTGGTCGGCGAGTTCGACAAGCGCTCCGGCGACGTCCTCCAGAAGTTCGCCAACGAGCTCTACCGGGGGCAGAAGGTGCCGGTCCTGCGCATGAACCTCGAGAGCGCGGAGATGGTGAAATACGGCCGGAACACGTTCCTGGCCATGAACATCTCGTACATCAACGAGATGGCGCGTATCGCCGAGACCATTCCGGGCATCGACATCACGGAGGTGGTCAAGGGCGTGGGCGCCGACTGGCGCATCAACCCGGTCTTCCTCAACGCCGGCGCGGGCTACGGCGGATCGTGCTTCCCCAAGGACGTGAAGGCCCTCATCTCCTTCGCGCAACTGCGGGAAGTTGAACCCGCCCTGCTCGAGACGGTCGAGGAGGTGAACCTGCAGCAGGCCTCGCACGTCGTGGGCTTGCTCCGCAAGGAACTGGGCGAACTGAAGGGCAGGAAGATTGCCCTGCTCGGGCTCGCGTTCAAGCCCGGCACGGACGACATGCGCGAGGCCCCCGCCGTCAAGGTAGCCAACCACCTCTTCGCGGAGCACGCGCAGATCGTCGCCTACGATCCCGTCGCCATCCCGAACGCAAAGACCAAATTCATCAGGGACACCATCCGGATTCGCTATGCGGAAAGCGCGAAGGAGTGCGTGAAGGGCGCCGATGCCTGCGTGATCCTGACCGAGTGGGACGAGTTCAGGAAGCTGAAAGCCGGTTTCTTCAACAAGAACATGAAGAAGTCCGTGATCATCGACGCGCGGCGCATCTACGACGCGTCTTTCCGGTCGAAGGTCGCGACCTATCGCGGCATCGGCTTGGGCCCGGCCACGGGATGAGCCCCGCGGGCTGTCCGCGCCGCGGCTGTGTCAGGCGGGCTTCAGCGTGTCCCGCAGCTTGCGCAGCTTTTCGAGCTTCTCGACCAGTTCCGCCTTGCGGGCCTTGTGCTGCTCGATCACGGTGGCGGGCGCGCGGGTGACGAAGTCCAGGTTGTCCAGTTTCTTGGCCAGTTTCTGGAGGCCATCCTCCGTCTCCGCGATCTGACCGTTGAGCTTCTCGACTTCCTTCGCCGGGTCCACGAGGCCCTCGAGCGACAGGAAGATCGTGCCCAGCGGGCTCAAGCCGCCCGGCATGGCCCCAACCGGCGTGAAGGCCGGGTCCAGCGTCAGCGTTTCCGCCTTCAACAGCGAAACGATCGCCTCGCGGTCGGACTCCAACTGCCCCCCCACGACTGGGCTGACCGGCCGGACGGTGAACTTCACCTTCGCGCCCGGCGGGATGCCGTAGTCCGCGCGCAGGGTCCGCCCGATGCGCACGAGGTCGTGCCGGGCGTCCACGTAGCTTACAAGCTCCGGCGTAATCCCCCACCCCTGCAACTCCTCTTCGGGGCGCGGCTCGGGCCATTTTTCGGTCATGATATACGAATCGCCGTGGAGCGCCGCGTAGCCCATCCCGTGCCACAGCTCCTCGGTCAGGAACGGCATCAGCGGGTGCAGCAGGCGCAGCGCGCGGGAGAAGACGTAGTGCATGACCGCCAGCACGTCGGCCTTCCGCTTTTCGTCCGCGCCGTAGAGGATCTGCTTGGCGTACTCGACGTACCAGTCGCAGAACTGGTGCCAGAGGAACTCGTACATCGTCTTGGCATAGTCGTTCAGGCGGTAGCGCGCGAGGTTGTCGTTGCAGGCGGCAATAGCTGCGTGGAGCTTGGCCAGGATGTGGCGATCGTCCGCGGAGAGCGTCGCGGCGTCGAACGCCGGGGCGTCCGAGGCGGCCGCGCCCTTGGCCTGCATCTGGATGAATCGCGCGGCGTTCCAGAGCTTGGTCCCGAAGTTGCGCCCGATCTCGAACTTGCTGTTGGAGAGGAACACGTCCTGCCCGGTCGCCGTGAGCATGATCAGACTGAAGCGGAGCGCGTCGGCGCTGAACTGCTCGGTGATCGCCAGCGGATCGATGGAATTGCCGAGGCTCTTGCTCATCTTGAGCCCCGACTCGTCGCGGACCGTGCCGTGGATGTAGACCTCGCGGAACGGGATATCGCCCATGAACTCGAAGCCGGCCATGATCATGCGCGCGACCCAGAAGAAGATGATCTCCGAGGCCGTCGAAAGCGTCACGGTTGGGTAGTAGAACGAGAGGTCGGCGCCCTTCTCCGGCCAGCCGAACACGCTGAAGGGCCAGAGCCACGAGGAGAACCACGTATCCAGCACGTCCTCGTCCTGCCGGAAATCCGCCGCGCCGCATTTCGGGCAAACCCCGGGTTTTTCGCGGGCCGCCCATTCGTGGCCGCAGGCGTCGCAGTAGAAAACCGGGATGCGGTGCCCCCACCAAATCTGCCGCGAGATGCACCAGTCGCGGATGTTCTCCATCCAGTCGAGGTACACCTTGGTCCAGCGCTCCGGGATGAACCGGATGCGTCCGTCGCGCACGGCCTCGATCGCGGGCCGGGCCAAGGGCTTCATCTTCACGAACCACTGCGGCGACAGGCGCGGCTCGACCATGGTGTGGCAGCGGTAGCAGTGCCCGACGGCGTGATCGTGGTCCTCGATCTTCTCCACGAGCCCGGCGTCGCGCAGGTCTTCGACGATGTCCTCGCGGCAGGCGAAGCGATCCATGCCCGCGTACGGCCCCGCGGCCTCGTTCATCGTGCCGTCGTCGTTCATCACGTTGATCGGCTTGAGCCCGTGGCGCAACCCGATCTCGAAGTCGTTCGGGTCGTGCGCGGGCGTGACCTTGACCACGCCGGTGCCGAACTTCGGGTCCACGAAGTCGTCCTCCACCACGCGCAGCTCGCGCTGGAGGATCGGGAGGACCAGGGTCTTGCCGACCAGGTGCCGGTAGCGCTCGTCCCGCGGGTTGATGGCCACGGCGACGTCGCCGAGCAGGGTCTCCGGCCGCGTGGTGGCGACCAAGACGTGCTCCTTCTTCTTCGAGTCCTTGACCGGGTAGCGGAGATAGTAGAGCTTGCCGCCGAGGTCCTCGTGCTCGCTCTCCTCGTCGGACAGCGCGGTACGGCAGCGCGGGCACCAGTTGATGATGTACTCGCCGCGGTAGATCAGCTTCTTCTCGTAGAGGCGGATGAACACCTCGGCGACGGCGCGGCTCAAGCCCTCGTCCATCGTGAAGCGCTCGCGCTCCCAGTCGCAGGACGAGCCGATCTTCTTGAGCTGGCGGATGATGGTCGCCCCGTACTGCTCGCGCCACTTCCAGACGCGCCGGATGAATTCCTCGCGGCCGAGGTCGTCGCGGGTCTTCCGCTCCTCTTTCTTCAGCGCGCGCTCGACGACGTTCTGCGTCGCGATGCCGGCGTGGTCGGTGCCGGGCACCCAGACCGTGTTGAAGCCCTGCATCCGCTTCCAGCGGATCAGGATGTCCTGGATGGAGTTGTTGAGGGCGTGGCCCATGTGCAGGATGCCCGTCACGTTCGGCGGCGGAATCACGATGCAGAACGGTTTCCCGCCGCGCGAGGCGTCGGAGTGGAACAGCCCGCGCTCGGTCCACTCGCGGTACCAGCGCTCCTCGATCGGCTTGGGATCGTAGTGCTTGGCCAGTTCAGCCATTTTTCTTCCCCGCTTTCTTCTCCTCGAGGAACAGCTTGTACTCCACGCTGTCCACGAGCGCCTCCCACGAGGCCTCGATGATATTGCCGGACACGCCCACGGTGCCCCAGGTCTGGCGGCCGTCGCTGGACTCGATCAGCACGCGGGTCTTGGCCGCGGTCGCTGTCTCGGGGTCGAGGATACGGACCCGGTAATCGGTGAGCACCACGTCGGCGATCTGCGGGTAGAAGCGCGTCAGCGCGTTGCGCAGGGCCGAGTTCAGGGCGTCCACCGGGCCGTCGCCCTCGGCGACGGTGTGCTCGGTCTCGCCGTTGACGGTCAGCTTCACCGTGGCCTCGGACAGGCACGGCTCGCTGCGGTGTCGCTTCTCGACGATGACGCGGAAGCCCTCGAGCGTGAAAAACGGGCGGTGGGCCTTCAGGACCTTCTGGACCAGCAGCTTGAACGAACCTTCCGCCGCCTCGAACTCATAGCCTTCCTTCTCCTGGCGTTCCAGTTCGCGCAGGATCTCCTTCACCTCCGGCGAGGTCTTGTCGAGGTTCATTCCCATCTCGACCGCCTTGAGGAAAATGTTCGACGCGCCGGACAGCTCGGACACCAGCACCCTCCGCTCGTTGCCCACGACGGCCGGGTCGATGTGCTCGAAGCTGCGGGCGACCTTGCGGACGGCGTCGACGTGCATGCCGGCCTTGTGGGCGAACGCGCTGTCGCCGACGAACGCCGCCTTGCGGTTCGGCCGGACGTTGGCGATCTCGTCCACAAACTGCGAGACCTCGCGCAATTGCTTCAGGCTCCCTTCCCGCAGGCAGTCGCAGCCCATCTTGAGGACCAGGTTCGGGATGATGGAGGTCAGGTTCGCATTGCCCGTCCGCTCGCCGTAGCCGTTCGTGGTGCCCTGGACCTGCACCGCGCCCGCGCGGACGGCCTCGAGGCTGTTCGCCACGCCCGTCTCGCCGTCGTTGTGCGTGTGGATGCCCACCTTCGGGCCGACGGCGCGGATCACGTCCTGGATGATCGAGAACACCTCGTGCGGCAGCGCGCCGCCGTTGGTGTCGCACGGCACGACCAGGTCGGCCCCGGCGTCCAGCGCGGCGCGCAGGGTCTTGAGGGCGTACTCGCGGTCGTCCTTGTACCCGTCGAAGAAATGCTCGGCGTCGTAGATGACTTCCTTGCCGTGCTGCTTCAGGTGCCGCACGGTGTCGGCGATCATGGCGAGGTTTTCCTCGTCTGTGGTCCGGAGAACCTCCTTCACATGGAGCCTCCAGCTCTTGCCGAAGATCGTTACCACGGGCGTATCCGCCTCGAGCAGGGCCCTCGTGCCGGCATCCTTCGCCACGGGGGTGTTGGCCCGGCGGGTGCTGCCGAACGCCGCAATCTTCGCGTGGGCGAGCTTTTCCTTCTTGATCTCCTTGAAGAAAGCCATGTCCTTCGGATTGGAGGCGGCGAACCCGCCCTCGATATAGTCCACGCCGAAGGCGTCGAGCCGCTTCGCGACGCGGACCTTACCCTCGACCGAGAACGAGATGCCTTCCCCCTGCGCTCCGTCGCGAAGCGTCGTGTCATAGATGGCTATTCTTTTCATAATCGCCTGTTCATTTCCGCCAATGCAGCCTTGTTTTCAAGACATTTCTTGCCCAGTATCCCCTCGTGTCGCAACCCTTTTCCACGCGGGGAGGCCCATGAAAACACCGCTGCTCCAAGTCGCCGCCTTCTGTCTCATGGTTCTCGTTGGGCCGGCCGACGCCCTCACGCTCCAGGTTCTCCACGCCAGCGATTTCGAGGCGGGCATCCCGGCCCTGGACGACGCGCCCCGCTTTTCCTCCGTCCTGGAGGCCCTGAAGGCGGCCTACCCGGACCAGACGGTCGTTCTCTCGTCCGGCGACAACTACATTCTCGGCCCCTTCCTCAATGCCAGCGCCGATCCGTCCGCCGGCTACAACGGCGTCAAGGGCCGCGGGGACGTGGTCATCCTCAACGCCTTCGGTATCCAGGCCTCCGTGTTTGGCAACCACGAATTCGACGACAACACGGCGCTGGTCCGCACTCTCCTCCGGCCGGACGCGGTCGTCAACTATCCCGGCACGGCCTTCCCCTACCTGGCCGCCAACCTTGTTTTCACCAACGACAGCAACTTGAAAACGCAGGTCGCCGCCGACGGCCAGCCCTATCCGCTCGTGACCAACCTGATCGCGCGGAGTTGCACCATCGCTGTCCACGGCGACACGGTGGGAGTGGTCGGCGTAACCACGCCCGAGCTGGCGACCCTGTCCAGCCCCGGCGGCGTGATCGTGCTGACCAACGTGGCCGCCGAGGCGCAGGCCGCCGTCCATGCGCTGACCAACGCGGGGCTGAACAAGATCATCCTGCTGGCTCACCTGCAGCAACTGGAAAACGAGCTCGACCTGGCCGGGCGCCTGGCCGGCGTGGACATCCTCATCGCCGGCGGCTCCCACACCCTGCTGGCCAAGCCCGGCGACCGGTTGCGGGCCGGCGATACGCGGTACGGCGACTATCCCCTCGTCCGCACCGACCTCGTGGGCCGGGTGGTTTACGTGCTGAACACGGCCGCCAATTACCGGTACGTCGGGCGCTTCGTGGCCGATTTCGACGCGGGCGGCTTCATCACCAACGTTTCCACCGCGAGCGGCGCGTACGCGACCGACGACCAGGGCGTCGCCGACACCGGCGGATACCCGCCGGCCCCGGCCGTCACCGGCGTGGTGGCGGTCCTGGCCGGGATCATCGACGCCAAGGACGGCAACCTGTTCGGCCGCACGGCGGTGTACCTCAACGGCATCCGCGAAAGCGTGCGGACCGAGGAAACCAACCTGGGCGACTTGTCCGCCGACGCCAATCTCTACCGGGCCGGGCTGACGGATCCGGCGGCCAGCCTCTCGCTGAAGAACGGCGGCGGCATCCGCGATTCCATCGGCGCCATCCTGTCCGAGGGCGGCGGTTCGATCCGGGTCCCGCCGCTCGCTAATCCGCGCGTGGGCAAGCAGGACGGCGACGTCTCGCAGTTGGACATCGAGAACGCGCTGCGCTTCAACAACAGCTTGAGTATCCTGACGATCACGGCCCAGGACCTGCGCGACGCCGTCGAGTGGGGCGTCGCGGGATCCGGCACGCCGGGACAGTTCCCGCAGGTCGGCGGCCTGGAGTTCAGCTTCAATCCCACGAACGCCCCCATGACCTACTCCACCACCGAAGACGGGACGCCGACCAACATCCTTTTTCCCGGAGAGCGGCTCCGGTCGCTGGTCGCGCGCCGGGCGGATGGTCAACGCGACCTGGTGGTCGAGAACGGAGCGCTCGTCGGCGACTCCAACCGGACCTTCCGGCTGGTGACGCTGGAGTACATGGCCGACGGCGGAGACCGCTACTTCGCGTTGACCCGGGGAATACAGAGAACCAACCTGGTGCCGGCCGACGCGGTCAAGACCTTCACCACCGACGGCGGCGAGCAGAAGGCGTTGGCCGATTACCTCTGGGCCCTGGGCGAGTGCAGCCGGCCGGACACGGAGGCCTCGGCCGACGGGCGCATCCAGCGCCTGAACGCGCGCGAAGACGACGTGCTCAAGCCCGGAATCGTGAGCCTGGCCCGCGCCGCCGGCGTGGTCCGAGTGGATTTCAGCACGCTGCCGGGCAAGAGCTATCAGGCCGAGTCGGCCCCGGCGCTGGCCGGTCCCTGGGCAGCCATCCCGGCCCTCCCCCCCGTGGCGGGCAACGGGTATGACACGAATGTCGTCTTTTCGCCGGGCGGCCCGGCGGAGCAGTTCTTCCGGCTGGAGATGGAATAGCCCGCGCCGGGCGGAGTCTCACGCCGCGAAGAATGCGTGGTACAGGGCCTTGATGGCCTTTTTGCGATCCTCCGCCTTGACCCCGAACATCATGCTGATTTCCGACGAACCCTGGTTCATCATCTCGATGTTGACTCCGGCCCCGGCCAGGGCCTGCGTCGCGCGCGAAGCCAGGCCGACGGTATAGCGCATCCCCTCGCCCACGACCATCAGCAGGGCCAGGCCGCGCTCCACCTCGACGTCGTCCGCGGCCAGCTCCTTTTGAATCCGGCCGACGACGTGGCGTTCCTTCTCCGGCGAGAACTGGTGATCGCGCAGGATGACGCTCGTGTTGTCGATGCCGGAGGGCGCGTGCTCGTAGGACAGGCCCTCCTCCTCGAGGATCTGGAGCAGCCGCCCGGCCAATCCGATCTCGCGATTCATCAAATACTTGCTCAAAAACAACGTGCAGAACCCGTCGCTGCTGGAGATGCCCACCACGCCGCCAGTGTGCGCGGGCCGCTCCGGCACGACCATCGTGCCCGGCGCCGACGGCCGGTTGGTGTTGCGGATGTTGATCGGGATGTTCGCGTGCACCGCGGGCAGGATCGCCTCGTCGTGGAACACGCCGAATCCCGAGTAGGCCAGCTCGCGCATCTCGCGGTAGGTCAGTAGTTCGATCGGCCGGGCGTCCGGCACGATCCGCGGGTCCGCGGAATAGACCGAATCCACGTCGGTGAAATTCTCGTACGCGTCCGCCTTGACGGCGGCGGCCAGGATCGCGCCGGTGATGTCCGATCCGCCGCGCGGGAAGGTGACGATCCGGCCGGCCTTCGTGTAGCCGAAGAAGCCGGGGAAGATCGTCACGCCGGGCCGGTCGCGCAGGGCGGCCAGCTTATCGTAGGATTCCGGCAGCACCTGGGCGTTGCCGGGTTCGTCGCTCAAGACCATGCCGGCCTCGCGGGGACAGGTGTAGGTGGCCGGCACGCCTTTCCGCGTGAAGGCGGCGGCGACGCAGCGGGCGCTGTAGTCCTCGCCCGCGGCCTTGACGGCATCCGTGAACAGGCCCTTGTGGCTGCGGTCGGCGGCCAGCCGGCCGCGCAAATCCTGTTCGATGTCCGTCAGCAGGGCGGCCGGCAGGTCCAGTTCGCGGCCGATCTCGGCGAAGCGATGCACCACGAGCGCCAATTCCGCTTCCGCCTCGCCGCGCGCCAGCGCCGCCTTCGCGCAGGCGATCAGCAGGTCGGTGACCTTCGTGTCGTCCTTGGACCGCTTGCCCGGCGCCGAGACTACAACGATCCGCCGATCCGGGTCGGCCCGGACGATCTCGAGCACTTTCAGGATCTGCCCCGCGTCCGCCAGCGAGGTCCCGCCGAATTTGGCTACTTTCATGATGCGACAAACTCCATTCCGTTTGCTCGGGGAGGGCGGTGGGCCCGTCGCCCTCTATTCCTGGAAATCCTCGATCCGGATCCTCACGGTCGGCGCGCCGACCACCTCCAGCCTGTCGATCTCGGCCAGGGCGGCCCGGAACGCGCTCTCCGGCGCGGAATGGGTCACGACCAGCACGGGCACGTGCTGGCCCACGCGGGTCTCCTTTTGCATCACCGAGGCGATGCTGATGCCTTTGCGGCCGAGGGCCTGCGCCACCAGCGCGAGCACGCCCGGCTTGTCCAGCAGCGACAGGCGCAGGTAGCAGCGGGTGACGATCTCGCCGATCGGCCGCAGCTTGCCGGACTCTCGCCGGAGGACGGGCGGGCGGCGCGCGCCGGATGACAGGTCGCGCGCCGCGTCGGCCAGGTCGGCCAGGACGGCGCTCGCCGTCGCGCGGCGGCCCGCGCCGCGGCCGTAGTAGAGCGTATCGCCCACGATGTCGCCGGAAACCAGCACGGCGTTGAACACTCCGCTGACCGCCGCCAGCGGGTGGGCGTGCGGCACGAGGGTCGGGTGCACGCGTGCCTCGACGCCGTTCCCGCCCTGCTTGATCACGGCCAGCAGCTTGATGCGATAGCCCATCTCGGCGGCGTAGCTGATGTCCCCGGCGGAAATGTTGCGAATGCCCTCGACGTGCACGGCGGACATCGGCACGGGAAAGCCGTGAGCCAACGAGGCCAGGACCACGGCCTTGTGGGCCGTGTCATGGCCATCCACGTCCAAGCTCGGTTCGGCCTCGGCGTACCCCGCCTGCTGCGCGGCTTTGAGCACCTGCTCGAACGGCAGTTTTTCCTCCTCCATCCGGGTGAGGATGTAGTTGCACGTGCCGTTGAGAATGCCGTACACGCTGGTGATCCGGTTCGCGACCAGGCCTTCGCGGACGGCCTTGATGATCGGGATGCCGCCGCCCACGCTGGCCTCAAAATAGAGCGCGGTCTTCTTCTCCGCGGCCAACCGGTGAAGTTCGGCGCCGGCCTCCGCCAACAGGGCCTTGTTAGCCGTGACCACGGGCTTGCCGAGTTCGAGCGCCTGCCGGATGAATTCCTTCGCCTTGGTCACGCCGCCGATCAATTCGACGACGATGTCCACGTTCGGATCGCGGATCGCCTCGCCCGCGTCGCGGGTCATCAGGGCCCGGTCCGCCTTCACACCTCGGTCCGAGTCCAGATCGAGGTCGGCCAGTCGGCGCAGGGCCAGCCGCAAGTCCAGACGCTCCTCGAGCAGTTTCCCGTTCTGCTGGAGCCCCTCCACCACCCCGGCGCCGACGGTGCCGAAGCCGAGCAAACCTATGCCGATTTCTTTCATGTCCATCCATCCCGTTGACCGATACGAAAAACCCCCTCACGCGAGGGGGCCACAACGAAAAAAGTATCCGCCGCCGGCCCTCTCAAGAGCCTCCCGTCATCGTGACAAGGACAATACCCGCGCGGTTCATATGGTCCGAATCTACAGCGTTTGACCGGGGTTACAAGCAGAAAGATGGACCGGATCAGGGCGTGGCCTCTCCCGAAAGGAAGCGGCTCATCGTGTCCCGCCAGCGCGCCGGATCGGAGGCCAGGCAGGAGGAATGGGACGCCCGTGGGAATTCCACCATGAGGCGGGGGCCCGCCAGCCGGTCGAAAACGCGCCGGGCCTGCTTGAGGGTCAGGCGGAGGTCGCGGTCCCCGTACAGGACCAGGGTCGGAATCTTCACCGACCGGGCATAGTCGGCGGGATTGAGGCGGAAGCCGTTGAAGCCGCACTGCACGCCGCCCCACAGCACCAGCGACTCGGCGGCGGGGAAGGCCGGCCAGCCCATGGCCTTGAACCGGTTGCGCACGGCGTTCAGCATGGTATCGAACACCGCCTCCAAAACAAGGCCGCCCGCGGCGACATCGTGGATGGTCACCGCGCGCAGCACGGCGGCGGCGCCCATGGACTGGCCGTAAAGGAAGCACGCGGGCCGGCCCGGAAGCCGGGTCCTGATCCACGACACGGCCGCCTTTACGTCCAGCGCCTCGAGGTACCCCAGGGTCGTGCTGTTTCCGTCCGACCCTCCGCTCCCGCGGAAGTCCACGAGCAAAACGGGATGGCCCAGGTCCCTGGCCATGGCGGCCTCGTCCAGGAGGCTGGACCGGGCCGATGCGTATCCGTGGAAGAACAGGACCGGCGGCTTGTCGCCGGGCGCGTTCACGAACCAGGCCTCCAGTCCGGTCCCATCGGCCGCGGAAAAGCGCACCGTCTCCGCCGTCAGCCCGACGTCGGCCGGCGCCCGCCGGTTCTCGGGACGCGGCTTGGCCGCCCCGCGGAACAGCAGGCGGACCTTGTCCCGGGCGCCCAAGGACTCGATGGGTGTTGGCGACGCCCCCCGGTGCTGGAAGCGAAGGAAAGCCCGGGCGTGGTTCCAGGCCGCGACCTGAAGCGCCGCCGTCGCGCCCAGCAGCAGCCAGCACAGCATCCATCCCGCCCTGAGGAACCGCGGCGCCTCTTTCATGATGGAAAACACTCCTGCCCGGACATCATGCGGCCGGACCGGGGCGTTGTTCGGGGCCGTCCAGCACTCTTCGTATCAACCGCGCCAGGTCGCCGGCCTCGAAAGGCTTCTTCAGCAGGGGGATGCAGGCGAACTTCGGATCCTTGCTCAAGTGTTCCTGGGAATAACCCGACGCAAAGACGATACGCAGCCCGGGCCGGCGACGGAGTACCTCGCGGGCCAGGCTCACGCCATCCATCCCCGGCATGACGATGTCGGTGAAGAGGAGGTCCAGGGGGCCCGTGGTCCGGTCCATCAGTTCGAGCGCGCTTTCCGCGCAATCGGCGGCCGTCACCTTGTACCCCAGGTGGGTCATGATGCGCGCGATGACGTCGCGCACCGAACGTTCGTCCTCGACCAGGAGGATGCTCTCCCGGCCGCTGGGCACGGGCGCGATCGCGCCGGTGGCGGCCAGGTTGGCAGGCGGGATGTAGGCCGCGGGGAGATAGATCTTGAACGTGCTGCCCCTTCCCACCTGCGTGGCCAGGGCCAGGCGTCCGCCGTGCTGCTTGATGATCCCGTAGACCACGGAAAGGCCCAGGCCGGTCCCCTGTTCCGCCGGTTTCGTCGTGAACAACGGCTCGAAGATGCGCTGCCGGATGTTCTCCGGGATGCCGGTCCCGGTGTCCTGCACCGAGATCCGGACGAAACGCCCGGCGGCGTCCATGGGCGGCTCGAGAAATTCGGCGGCCGGTTCGTCCTCCACCCTCGCCAACGCCGTCCGCAGCGTCACGACGCCCTGGGCCGGTATGGCGTCGCGCGCGTTCATGACCAGGTTGGCCAGCGCCTGCTCCAGCCGCCCCTTGTCCACCTGGGCAATGCAGGCTTCGCGGGTCAGGTCCAGCACCAGCCGGACCCGTTCGCCCAGGATGTGATGAAACATGGCTTCGAGCCCGAACACGATCTCGTTCACGTTGCGGGCCTTGAGCTCGAGCGGTTGCTTCCGGCAGAAGGTCAGCAGCTCCCGCGCCAGTTCGGAAGCGCGCTTGGCGGTCCGCACGATTTCCCCGGCGTCCTTTCTCAACTTCGGGTCGCCGGCCACGCCGTCGGCCAGGAACTGGGCGCTCGTGAGGATGACGGTCAGCATGTTGTTGAAGTCGTGGGCGATGCCGCCGGCGATCTCGCCGACGGTTTCGATCTTCTGGGTTTCCATCAACTGGTTCTGCAGGGCCACGCTTTCCGTCACGTCGCGGCGGATGGCCAGGTAATGGCCGACGCGGCCGGCGGAGTCCTTCACCGGGCAGATCAGCACATCCTCGTCGCGCAGCGTGCCGTCCTTGCGCCGGGTCCGCATCCGGCCGCGCCAGTTCTCGCTGTGCCGGAGCGCCTCCAGCACCTGCCGCACCTGCCGGACGTCCTCCGGCCGGCCGAAGATCCGGGCGCTTTGCCCGAGGAGTTCCGCGGATTGGTAACCGGTCATCCGCTCCAGGGCCGGATTGACATAACAGATCACGCCCTGGCTGTCCGAGATGATGACCCCGTCGGACATCTGCGCGACGGCCGCCGCCAGGCGCTCCCGTTCCTGCTCGGCCTGGCGGCGGTCGGCCGACTCGCGGCGCACCTTCTCGTTGGCCTCCTGCAGGGCGTGCTGGGCCTGGAGACGCTTGTTCACGTTGATGGCATGCGCCAGGACGAGGAGACCGAGGACGGCCAACGCGGACACCACCAACCATACCGTCTGCTTGCGAAAACGGTACATGGGCTCCGGCTTGTGGATCACCAGGCTTCCCGGGGGGAGCTTGGAAACGTTGATTCCGAGCCTGCGCAACTGGTTGTAATCGAACATGTACTGATTCGGGCATTGCAGAATGACCGGGATGGATTCGGCACGCTCGCCTCCCAGGATTCGCATGGCCATCTCGGCGGCCGCCCGGCCGTGCGTCTCCCCCCGGGTCAGCATGCCGCCCACGATGCCGTCGCCCAGGTAGAAGGCCCAGACCCCGTAGACCGGGAGCGGCGTGGCGCCCGTGACCAAGCGGGCCGCGTCGCGATAGCGGAATACTTCCCCCAGGCGATCGCGGTTGAACGTCATGAGCAGGATCACCGCGTTGTCCGGGAGCCCGCGGATCTCCTCCAGCAGTTCCGCCATGCTCGCCGGGCCCGTGAATCGGAAATGCGCGCGCTCGGCATACCGGGGCATGACGTCCTCGATCCGCCTGTTGTTGGCCCGGCCGGTGGACGACTGGTCGTTCACCACGTACACGAGCTTCGCGTTGGGATGCAGCATCAGGGCGGCATCCAGCGTCGCGACCAGGTCGAACGACTCCACCACGCCCGTGATGTCGGACTGGTTCGCCAGCATCTCGGGCTGGAAGTAGTTCACTCCGCAGAACACCACCGGCGTGGATTCGAACAGGCGCTCCCGGTACTGGAGCAGGAAAGAAAGGGCGTCATCGTCCGAGGCGATGATGACGTCGAACTCCCGGGGCTTGAACTTCATGGCGAAGAGCCGCGCAAGTTCCTCGAAGTACTCCGGCGAGGAAATCCGCTTGGCGTCCATGAACTCGTATTGAAGGACGTGCCACTTGCCCTGGGGGTCGTCGAACACCGACCGGATGCCCGCGCAGATGGAATCGGTCCAGCGCATGCCGTAGTGGTAGGAACACAGCACCAGCACCTTTTTCCCTTGCAGGAAGGCGGTGGTGTCGGATTGGGAATCCGCAAAGAGGCCGGGCCCCAAGCCCCACGCAAGCGCCGCCCCGGCCGCGAGACACCACGCGCGGCCCCGCCGGCCCGCCGGCCCGACCGGGTTTCGCCGCCATGGAAAGGGCACCTTCATCGCCGTCACGGCTGCTTGCTTTATACTCTTCCGGAGGCGCCGCGCCAAATCGAAATTCGCGCCTGCCGGCATTAGGCTTCACGCCCGGCCGAGCGGCGGCTATCCTGCCCCGCATGCCCACTCACCGGAGCCAGGAATCAGGCCGGGACGTGATCGTCGTTGGCGGGGGCCCCGCCGGCCTGATGGCGGCGCTCTCCGCGGCGCGGCGCGGCGCCTCCGTCCGGATCTGCGAGCAGTTGGAACGCCCCGGGCTGCGGCTGATGGCCAGCGGAGGCGGGCGCGGGAACCTGACCAACACGCTGGCGCCGGAGGCCATGATGGCCCGCTTCGGCCGCCGCGGGCGATTCATACAGCCGGCCCTCGCCGGACTGGGGCCGGTGTCTCTCCGCCGGCTGCTGGCCGACCTGGGCGTGCCGACCTTCTCGCCGGACGGATTCCACGTGTACCCGTCTTCCGAGTCCGCGGCGGATGTGCAGCAGGCCCTCGTCCGCGCCGGCGAGGACGCCGGGGTCGATTTTCGCCTCGCGTGCCCGGTGCAAAGTCTGGCGATCGAAAAGGGCGCCGCGATCGGTGTTCATACCTCCGGCGGCCTCGTCCCCGCCGGCCGCGTGATCCTGACGACCGGCGGCCGGAGCTATCCGCGCCTGGGCGGCGGCGAACAGGGATACGCCCTGGCCCGGCAGGCCGGTCACACGGTCACCCTTCTCCTTCCCGCCCTGGCCCCCCTCGTGATCGCGGAGCCGTGGCCGCCTTCCTGCGCCGGGGCGGCGCTGCCGGACGTGGAATGCACCCTCTCCCGCGAAGGCCGGAGCGCCCCCGCCGCGCGCGGCGCCCTGCTCTTCACGCACCGGGGCCTCTCCGGGCCGGCGGCGCTGGACCTGTCCGGCGACGTCAGCGCACGCCTCCAGGCCGGCGCGCCCGTAGCCGCCTTTCTCAATCTCGCGCCCGGCCGACGACCATCGGACTGGCTGCAGGAGATCGGTCAATGGGCGCATGTCGGAGGCGGGAAAACCGTCGTGCGGTGGCTGGACGATTTCCTGCCGCGCTCGGTGGCCGCGGCGCTCGCCGGCGCGTGCGGGCTGCCGGATTCGCTAACCGCTTCGCGCATTTCCCAGGAGCAGCGAAGGCGCCTGGCCGATCATCTCGCGGGCTGGCCGGTGACGATCACCGGGACCGGCGGCTTCGAGCAGGCGATGGTCACGCGCGGCGGCGTGGCCCTGGACGACATCGATCCGCACACCCTCTCGAGCCGTCTCGTCAAGGGGTTGCATTTCGCGGGCGAAATCGTGGACCTGGACGGCCCCTGCGGCGGGTTCAATCTTCAGTGGGCCTTTTCCAGCGGCTGGCTCGCCGGCCATTCGGCCGCCGGCGCGTGACCGGCTTCAGAACTTCTCCCAGTGCAGCACTTCATCCAGCGCCCGCTTCGGCGCCCGGCCGCCGGTGGCCTCCGCTTTACCGATGGCCACGAGAGAGACCAGGAGAAATCCCTCCGGCGCGCCGAGGAGCCGGCACACCGCCGGCGCGTAGGGCTTCTTGTCGCCGGCCACCCAGCAGGTCTGGTGGCCCAGCGCCGTCGCGGCCAGCAGGATGTTCTCCGTCGCCGCGCAGCCGTCCTCGAGGTAGTACTTGGACGGCCGGCTCACCACCGCCAGGCACGCGCCCGCGTCCGCGATGAACTTGCCGTTCTCGGCCAAACCGGCCAGTTCCTTGAGCCGGGCGCGGTCGGTCACCGCAACGAATTCCCACGGCTGCTCGTTGCGGGCCGTCGGGGCGCGGCGCCCCGCGTCCGCGATCACTTCCAGATGCGCGCGCGGCACGGGCGCGCGCGTGAATTTCCGGGAACTGTGCCGCGCCTCGATCGCCTTGAAAATGTCCATGTCCGTCCTCCTCCGGTTCCTGGATATTCATAGCGCGCCGGGGGCCGCCGCGCAATCCCGCGTCGTGTTTTTATTGACGCGCCGCAAACGGTTCCTCCAGACTGGCGACACGCTATGAAACCATCGCTCGTGCCGGTGATTATTTTTATTTTGTGCTACGCCCTGTTCGTCGTGCTGCCGAAGCGACGCTCGTGGATCGCCCTCGGCGGCGGCGCCTTGCTCGTCCTCACCGGCTCGCTGGGCTGGCGCACGGCGCTGACGGAGACGATCCAGTGGAACGTGATCGCGCTGTTCTTCGGCACGCTGGTGCTCGCCGAGATGTTCATGCAGTCGCGCATGCCTGCGGTCATGGCGGAGTTCCTCGTGGACCGCACGCGCACGGTCCGCGGGGCGTTGCTGGCCGTCTGCGCGCTGTCCGGCGGCCTCTCGATGTTCGTGGAGAACGTGGCCGTCGTGCTGCTCGTCGCGCCCGTCGCCTTGAGCCTATCCGACAAGCTCAAGCTCTCCCCCGTCCCCCTGCTCATCGCCATCGCGATCAGCTCGAACCTCCAGGGCACCGCGACGCTGATCGGCGACCCGCCCAGCATGATCCTCGGCGGCTACATGAAGATGAGCTTCAACGACTTCTTCGTGTACCAGGGCAAGCCGGGCATCTTCTTCGCCGTGCAGGTCGGGGCGCTGGCCTCGCTGGCGGTCCTGGCCTGGCAGATGCGCGCGCACCGCGAGCCGACCGTGATCGTCCCGCAGGAGAGGATCCGCTCACGGGTGCCCGGCCTGCTGATGCTCGCGCTCATTCTCGGCCTGTCCGTGACCTCCGTGTTCGATCCGGACTTCAAGTGGCTGGCCGGCACGCTGACCCTGGTCCTGGCGGCCGTCGGGCTGCTGTGGTACCGCTTTCGCGCCCGCTGGCAGAGCCTCCGCGAGCTGGTCGGCACCCTGGACTGGGACACGACGTTGTTTCTGATCGGCGTGTTCGTTCTCGTCGGCGGCTTGAGCGAGTCCGGGTGGCTCGACGTCTTCGCGTCATGGATTTCCGCGCACCTCGGCGGCTGCTTGTTCGGGGCCTTCGCGGCGATCGTGCTGGTGTCCGTGGCGCTCTCCGCCTTCGTGGACAACGTGCCCTTCCTGCTGGCGATGATCCCCGTGGTGCAGAAGGTGGCCGACCACCTCGAAGCGCCCGTGCCGGTCCTGATGTTCGGCCTGCTGATCGGCGCCTGCCTCGGCGGCAACATCACGCCGATCGGCGCGTCGGCCAACGTCGTGGCCATCGGGCTTCTCCGGAAACGCGGCTACGTCGTGACGTTCCGCGAGTTCATGGCCGTCGGCGTGCCGTTCACGGTTGCCGCCGTCATCGCGGCTTGCGCGTTCACCTGGTGGGTCTGGGCCCCGTAGGATCCACGGGTTCCCGCCGCGAGCGTTCCGCCCACCGGATCGCGGGCAGCACCAGCGCGAACAGCAGTCCGCCGACCAGGAAAATGCTCCGGATTCCATAGCGCGCCGCCACGAGGCCGCTGCCCAGCGGCGCCAGGAACCAGCCGGCGGACCGCATCGTGCCGGCCCAGCCGAACACCGCGCCGCGCCGCCGCACGGGCGTGATCCGCGTCAGCCAGATCTGCATCACCGGGTCGAGCGCCCCCGTGCAGAACACCATGGCGAAGCGGACGGGGAAAAGGAACCCGAAGGTGCGCGTCCAGGCCTGCGGGGCCATGAGCAGCCCGGCGCCGAGCGTCAGCAGCACCGCCAGCCGCGCGGGCGTCGAGCGATCCGCCACCCGCCCGACCACGAGCGCAGCCAGCAGGCCGGCGATCCCGCCGGACGCGTTCAGCGCGCCCGTCCGGATCGACGCGCCCGCCAGCCCCCCGTGGATATCCTGCACGAGCAGCGGCAGGAACGACACGTCGAACTGCCGGACGAACGACAGGAGGCCGAACAGCAGCAGCACCGGCAGGACGCCCTGCCCCGCGAGCCGCTCATCCGCCGCGCGGGCCTCCGGCGCGTGCGGCGCGCCGGGCGCGTCCTCGGTGGTCCAGAGGGCGACCAGCAGGCCGCTGACGAGTAGGAATGCGCCCCCGACCAGAAACGCGGCACGGTATCCGAACCAGTCGGCGACCACCCCGCCGACGAACGCCCCGGTCAGCGAGCCGGAGAACACGGCGGCCGTCAGCGCGCCGAGGGCCTGGCCGCTCCGGTGCGGCGGGGCCTGCACGGAGACCATCGTCTGGGCCGCCGTCATCGTCCCCGTGAACATCCCCTGCATCAGGCGCAGCAGGCAGAGCGCCTCCACGCTGCGCACCAGGCCCATCAGCATGACAATCGCGGCCCCCGCGAAGTTGGCCCGCAGCAGCATCAGTCGCCGGCTATACCGGTCCGCCAGGTGGCCCCACAGCGGGGAGAACAACGCCAGCGACAGGGGCGTGGCCGCGCCGAAGAGCGCCACCCAGAACTTCAGCCGCGCCGGGTCCGTCACGCCGAGCTGGTCCTGCATGTAGTACGGCGCGAACGGGAGGGCGAACGCAAAGCCCATGATGGAGAAAAACTGTGACACGCCGGTGACCACGACGTTCCGTTCCCAGCCCGCGTGAAAAACGCGCCTGACCCATCGGATTGCCATTGATTGCGCCGCGCGCCTCCGGCATTCTGGAAAGCCGCGGCGGGAAAGAAGGTAGCGGAAAAATGGCGTTCGACAAGAAAAGCATCCGGGCGGTCATCTTCGACTACGGCAACACGGTCGTGGAATTCAGCCGCACGCAGGTCGTCGTCTGCGACGCCGCCCTCGCCGACGTCCTCGAGAAGCACTTCGGCAAGCCCGACTTCGAGAAACTGTCCGCCATCCGCGACCGCAACCGCCTGGCCCCGTACGCCGGCGATCCCCCGCTCTACCGCGAGAACGACCTCGTCGAGATCACGACGGCCATGATCCAGGAGCTCTACGGCCTCGATCCCTCGCCCGAGCAGCTCGCGGAAATCCTGCGCGCCCGCTTCGAGGTGTTCGTCCGCATCGTCCGCGCCGAGCCCGAGGTGTACGACCTGCTCGACCGGCTCGCGCAGCGGTACCGGCTCGGCCTGCTCTCGAACTACCCCGACGGCGACGCCATCCGGGAAAGCCTGGCCAAGACCGGGCTCGACGCCTACTTCAAATCCGTGGTCGTGTCCGCCGACGTGCATCTCGTCAAGCCGCACCCGGTGCCGTTCCTGACGATCCTGGACGACCTGCGCGTGCTCGCGGACCAGGCGGTGCTGGTCGGCGACAACTGGGTGGCGGACGTGCAGGGCGGCAAGCGCGCCGGGCTGAACGTGGTGATGCTGCGCCAGTGGGAAACGCCCGAGAAACTGCCCCGCAAGCCCGGCGACTTCGAACCCGACGTCACGATCGGAAAGCTGGCCGAGCTCGATGCCCTGCTGCTGTAGCGGCAGGGCGCGTTGGCCCAACGCGCCGGAGTCCCGGCGGGTTCGGCGAACCCGCCCTACCGTTTCACGCCTCGCCGAGGCTCAAGTCTCCGTGGATCTTATACACGGGCCCGTCGCGGCTGACCTTCAGATCGCGTCCCGGGAACTCCGTCTTCACTTCCGCCTCGATCATGGACACGACCTCCTGCTCGATCCGCTCCATGACCGCCGGCGGCACGCGCGCGGGCGTGGCCATGCGGATCTCCACCACGTAGCCGCGCCCGACGGCCGACCCGTACCCGGCGGAGAACGCGGCGCCGATGTCGAACAGGCCGTCCATTTCGCGACTGGAGGTCGTCCCGCGCGGCGGGCGGTTGGAATGCAGGGGGTACTGCTTCCCGTAGCGCTCCTCCAGCCGGTCGTCGATACGGTCGAAGAGCGCCCTCAACTTGTCCTCCCAGCCGATGGCCTTCGGGTGCCGCATGCCCCGACTCTAATCGCCGGAAGGCCGGATCGCAAGGCCGGTGCGGTTGCGCCCATCCCCTTCGTGCGGTATAGTTCGGCCGGCTCAACCACGGGAGAATAGCATTCAATGAAGAAACGACTTCTCGTTATCGCGGCAGCAGGTCTTCTGATGCAGGGCAGCGTCCGGGCGCAGCAACCGTCCCAGGCCGACATGGCCGAGTTCATGAAGGCCATGCAGGCGATGACCGCGGCGGCCAGCAACAGCGCGCCGGTCGTGGACTTCCGCGCGCTCAAGGCCCTGCTCCCCGAATCGCTCGACGGCTTCACCCGGACGAGCGCCACCGGCGAGAAGAACACCGCGATGGGCATGACCGTGTCCCAGGCCGAGGCCCGCTACGAGCAGGGCGACGCTTCCATCGAGATCAACGTCAGCGACAACGGCGGCATGGGCGGGCTGATGAGCTTCGCCCAGGCCGCGTGGGCCTCGTCCGAGATCGACCGCGAGACCGACACCGGTTTCGAGCGCACGACCGCGTACGGTAGCCACAAGGCGCGCGAGGAGTACGACAACGAGGACCAGCGCGGCACGATCGAGATCCTCGCGGGCGGCCGCTTCATGGTGAAGGCCACCGGCTACAAGGTCGCGTGGGAGGCCCTCCAGGCCGCGGTGAAGAAGATCGACCTGGACGCGCTCGCGGCGCTCAAGCCGGCGTCGCCAGCCGCGCCTTGAATTCCGCCGGCATCCGCGCGATCCGGTGGGCCGCGTAGTCGAAGAAAGCGAGGGCCGTCTTGGCCCGGGCGATCTCCCGGCCGTCCGCGATCCGGGTAAGCCGGTAGTAGAAGTCGCAGCCGCAGGCGCCGAAATCCCCCGCGCCGACCTCCGCGCGCAGCCGGTCGCCGTGGAACGCCTGCGCGGCATAGACGATCACGGCATCGAGCATGATCATCGCCGCGCCGCCGGCGTTTTCCTCGGTGAACCCGTTCTGCTTCAGGAACCGCAGCCGGGCCTCGTGCAGCAGGCCGAGCACGGCGTCGTTGCCGAGATGCCGTCCATAGTTCACGTCCCCGATGCGGACCTCCAGCTCGGTGACGAAAGGCAGCGACTCGGGCAGCTCGATTTTCACGCGCGACATGGGACCCCTCCGGATTTCCAACCATGGGAAACTTTTGGCCGCTTCCGGCGTAAAAAGGTTGTTCTCATTCCAGCCCTTTGCGGACACCGATGCGATAGAACAACACCGGCACGTTCGTGTCCGTTGTGTTGGTGTAGGTGTTCACATCCGGCGTGGCCTGCAGATTGGACGCCGTCCCCAACAGATTGAACTCGCCCACCGGCAGATTCGTCGCACAGAAAACCGAATAGAGCCGACCGCTCACGCTCGGCCATTCAATCTCAATCAGCGTGCCGGATAACTCAATGTCATGGATCCCGAGCGCCGAGACCCGATTGGTCGGGTCCGTGCCGGCCACACATTCCTCCCAAGCCGCCTCGCCGTCCCGGTCCGTGTCATCCGCCGCCGCCTGCTCGAATGAAACACCGCCGTTCGTCAATCCGTACTGCGCCAGCCACCACTCCGGCGTCCCGGTGTTCGTCGTCAGGTTCTCCGCGAAATGAGCCGTCACCGCCTTCGGCGCATCTATCAACAGATTCAACGGATTGGCCTGCACGTCGGGACCGCTCACATCCCCCGTCCAGTTCGTGAAGTGATAGTATCCGTCCGCCGTGGCCGTAATCGCGGTCGTAGCGCCGGCCGGCTGCCAACCGGAAGGGACGGTGACGGAGCCGTGCAGCCCGCCGGTGCTGGCCAACCAGTAGTTCGTAGTCCAAAGCCACGTCAGGACCGAATCGCTGGTGATCGTGAAGGTACAGTCCGTTGTCCCGCCTTCAGGCGGAACGCTGCCGCTGCCGGCCCAGCCGGCACACACGTATTGCGTATCCCCGTGGATATCGGCGCCGGTGACCGTGTTGGTCAACACACTGTCTTCGACGTTCGTGTAAATCCCGACAACCGGACTGCACGTTCCGTGCGCCGACTCGATCGTCAGCGTGTAAAGGCCGAATACCCGGAACCCCTGGTACACGTACACCTCGTTCCAATTCGTGTCGCCGGCCTGATAGGCCTTCACGTTCACCCACCCGGCGCCGGTAAAGGATAGGTTTGTTCCGTCCAGCACGGCCGGTCCGGACACGACCCGCAAGACGACCGGGAGTCCGGACGACGCGGTCGCGCTGATGCCGACGGTGTTGGTCACCACCTGGTCGGGAATTTTGGGGAATGTGATGATCTGATCGCCCTTGTTCACCGTCAACGCCACCACCAGGCTGTACGGACTGTTGTCCGCCTCGGAAGAAGCGATCATGCTGTTGGCATAATACGTCCCGGCATTCAGACCGGCCACGTCCACCGTACCGGTCAACGCCAAGGAGGCGAAAGCCGTCACGCTGCCTGTTCCCGGCACGGCCTGCCACCAGCCGGAAGCATCGGCGGAATACGTCGTGCTGTTCGTGAAATTGAATCCGATCGCGCCCGAGTTGGTGACGATAAAGCTCTGTGCCGCCGGATTACTGCTGCCATAGGCGACCGCATAGCTTAACATCGGCGGCAGCACTCCGATCGCCCCGGTTGGCGAAGCGCGCCAGCCGGAATCCTGGAAGTAACTGAAGCCGCTGATTCCGCACCCGTTGGTGGACTTCAACCAGTAACTATACATCGTGCCGGCCACCGCGCTGGTGTCATCGTAGTTGGTGGAAGAGGTTATCCCAATCTGTATCGCGTCATTCGTATCGGCGCCATTATCGCGGAATATCCGATATCCTTCGGCGCCATCCGCCGCCCACCAGGTCAAACGCACTTGATTCGTGTATGCGCCGTCGCTCGCGCTCAGGCACACGGGAACGGCCGACACTTCATCCGGGTCGTATTCGATGTAGATCACCCCGCCGGCGGCATGGGCGGAGGTGTATTTAATGCGCATATACCCGCCTTCGCCCCAATCGACGTTCCACGAGTTGCGCAAAATCCAGTAACCGTCCCCGCCGTTCTCGTCCCAACCCACAAGGGCCACCACGTGATTGCAGGATGACAGATCGGCGTTGGTGTTGGCATCCTCAAAGATGCCGCTGCTATAAAATGTAAAAGCGGGCGAAGCCGCCACTCTCGCCGCCACGGCGCCATAGGTCATGATGGCGGTCTTGATGGCCGGGATGTCGTTTACGGGAAGTCTTCCCCAGGATTTGAAACGGGTCAGGGGTTTGCCCATGTGTCGTTCCCAGTCGAGCTGCATCATCTCATAGGGCGCATTCGTTTCTTCCGTCACCCCGTACGCGACCAGCCGCTCGGCGGCTATCCAGTGTGAGCCGCCTTCACAACCAAAGGCGTTTATGTGCCGATACGGAGAATCGGGCATCGAATAACAGTCCATGGCGTATTGCTCGGAGAAATCCACGCACTGGTTGTCGTAACGGCCTCTATCCAGATTGAAGGCGCTCTCGGCGGCGGCCAGCGCTCCGAAAATCCAGCAGCAGCCGCACAAGCCCTGATCGTGAATCGGACCAATGTAGGTATGGCCGTTGAGATTGGTTATATTGTATGCGGACGGCAGGTCTTCAGCCCGTCTGGCCTTGAACTGGACGGCCGGCGCAGGTTCCGGTCCTTCCCACGGCCTGCCGCCTAACATCGCCCGGCGCTCCCCGGGAGTCATGTTTGTGAACCGGTTGGTGTTGACGGTGAACCGATAACCGTTGTGTTGGATCTTGCTCCGGATCTCTTCCAACGTGTCGTCTTCCTCAAACGGAAGTACGTGCGCGGCCAGCGGCGCGGCGCAGCCCAGCAAGAGCAGGGCCATCAACCCGTCGCGAACGCCGCCGCCATGCCCTGATCGCATTCTCTTCACGATGATTCGCTTTCTAACACGATGTTCGGATGAATCCAAAAGGCGCGGTCCGGGCTGACCGGGCCTTGGATGCAGCTCTTGAGCCCGCCGCTGCGTGTGGTGAATAGGCGCGAGGCCGTCATGTACGCCCAGCATGTTTATTGACTGCTGGAATTGCAGCCCCCCTTCAGAGGATCAGGATATCGAACGAATAGCCAAAAGCAAGGGCGGTTCCGCGAGGGCCGGTCCGATTGGATGAGCTATGAGGAATACTAGAGCAGCGAGACCGCGTCCACGTCCACAATGCAGCGAACGTCCTCAGGCCACTTGAAGGTTTCCAGCACGGCCTTGAGCGGGGCGGTCATGCTCCGGGTGGACGGCGCTCGCAGGAGGACCTGGTAGCGATACTGCCCGCGGGCCCGGGCCAGCGGCGCGGGGGTTGGCCCGGCCAGTTTCACGGAGGCCGGCAGCTTCGGCTTCAGGGCGCGAACGAGCGCCTCGCCGGCGAACTGGACCTTCGCCTCGCCCGGGCCCTGGAGATGCAGGCACACCAGGTGCCCGAACGGAGGATAGCCCAGCTCTTTCCGGAACTCGATCTCCTGGTCGAAGAACCCTTCGTAGTCCAGCCGACGGGCCGCCTGCACGGCCGGGTGAAACGGCGTGTAGGTCTGGATGATGACCTCGCCGGTCGCCTGCCCGCGGCCCGCCCGGCCGGCGACCTGGGTCAGCAGCTGGAAGGTCCGCTCGGCCGCGCGGAAGTCCGGCATGTGCAGGCTCAAGTCGGCGTACAGCACGCCGACCAGCGTGACGTTCGGGAAGTGCAGGCCCTTGGCGATCATCTGGGTGCCGACGAGGATGTCGATGCGCCCCGCGCGGAATTCTCCGAGGATCTCCCGGTGCGCGTCCTTCCGGCCAGTCGTATCGGAATCCATGCGCCGGACGCAGGCGTCGGGGAACAGCCGGGAGATGATGGATTCGATGCGCTGCGTGCCGACGCCGGCGAACTTGAAGGCCGGGGTGCGGCACTTGTCGTTCGGGCACCGCGCGGGCACGATGCGGCGCTCCCCGCACACGTGGCAGAGCAGGATTTCCGGCGCGCCGGGCTCCCGGTGGTAGGTCATCGCCACGCTGCACTCGTTGCAGCGCGCCACGTACCCGCACTGGGGGCAGACCAGGGACGTCGCGAAGCCGCGGCGGTTGAGGAAGAGCATGGTCTGCTCGGCGCGGGAGAGCCGCGAGTGGATGGCGTCCACCAGGTCCCCCGAAAAGACATTCGGCCGCCCCGCGCGCTCGGCCTCCTCGCGCAGGTCCACCACCCGCACCGCGGGCATGGTGCGGTGGTCCACGCGCGCCGGCATCCGGGCCAGTCCGTATTTCCCGATGCGGGCGTTCTGGAACGACTCCAGCGAGGGCGTGGCGGAGCCCAGCAGCACCGCGCAGCCCTCCAAGTGGCCGCGCATCACGGCGACGTCGCGGGCGTGGTAGGCCGGGGTCTCCTCCTGCTTGTAGGTCGGCTCGTGCTCCTCGTCCACGACAATCAGCCCGAGCTTCTCCACCGGCGCGAACAGGGCCGAGCGGGCGCCGATGACCACGCGCGCCCGGCCCTGGCGGACCCGGTGCCACTCGTCGTGCCGCTCGCCGTCGGAGAGGGAGCTGTGCAGCACGGCGATAGTGTCGCCGAACCGGCCGTGGAAGCGTTCGATGGTCTGGGGCGTCAGGGATATCTCGGGCACGAGCACGATGGCCCCCTGCCCCTTCTCCAGCGCGCGGGCGATGGCCTGGAGGTAGACCTCCGTCTTGCCGCTGCCCGTGACGCCGTAGAGCAGCACGACCGGCGGCTCCAGGGTGTCCATGGCGCGGCACACGAGGTCGAGGGCCTCCTTCTGCTGCGGCATCAGCGCCAGCGGCTGCGTGCGCAGGAGCTCCTGCCCGGCCAGCGGATCGCGGTGGACCGCCTGCCGGCCGATCCGCACCCATCCCTTTTTCTCCAGCGCCCGGACGGCGGCGGACGTGGTCTTCGCGGCGCGCGCCAGGTCGTTGAGGAACGCCGGACCGCCCGCCCGGAGCGCGTCCAGCACGGCGGCCTGCTTCGGGGCCTTCGCCCGCAAGCGCTCCACGGCCAGGTCGTCCATCGCCGCCTCGGCCGGCTGGACCAGGAGCCGCTCCTTGAAGCCGGTCCCTTTTCTCCGGACCGGCGCGGGCAGGACCGTGTGGATGGTCCGCTCGACGGGCGCCAGGTAGTATTCGCTCATCCAGCGCGCCAGCTGCAGCAGGCGCTCGTCCACGAGGACGGCCTGGCCGACGGTGTCGCGGATTTCCTTGAGCTTCGGGTGCCGCGCCTCGTCGGACAAGCCGACGACATAGCCGCGGGCCTCGGAATGGCCGAACGGCACGACGACCTGCATGCCGACCCGGAGCTGCCCCTCGAGCCGGGCCGGGATCAGATAGTCAAACTCGCGGTTGCGCGCGACCTCGACGACCACTCTGGCGATGCGCGGCATGCTACGGCGCGGAGGGCTCCCCGCCGGTGATCGGCGGCAATTCCCGTATCCAGTCCTGCGGGCCCTGGCCGAAGAAATAGAGCAGCGGCATCCAGACGCGCTTCGCCCACGCCGCCTCGTTGTGCTCGGCCGCGATGTCGCGGAACCAGACCAGGTTGTCCCCCTGTTCAAATCCCATGTCCTGCAACAGGGGCAGCATTTGATCGATGCCCGTCTGCAACCTTTCTTCGAGGCCGATCCCGCCGTTGTCCATGTAGAACCGGACCGCGGGCGGGTCTTCCTGCTTCGCCCGGGCGAGGGCCAGCGTCTCGTCCGAGAACGACGGCGAGAGGCAGCCGGCCATCGAGTAGACATCCGGGTATTCCCAGGCCAGCAGGAAGGAGACGCGCCCGCCCATGGAGGAACCCATGACGGCGGTATGCGCCCGGTCCGGCATGGTGCGGTACTTCGCATCGATGAACGCCTTCAGATCCCTGGCGAGGAATCGGCGGAACGCGGAGCCCGCTTCCGTCTCCGAGTACTCCGGGAACCGGTTGCTGGTGCAGGTGGCGGCCACGACGATGATCTCCTGCAGGCGGCCCTCGGCGATCAGCCGCGTCGCGGTCTCGTCCACGCCCCAGTCCGCGCCGTGGGTGGAGGTGGCGGGATCGAAGACCTGCTGGCCGTCGTGCATGTAGAGGACGGGATAGCGGCGCTCCGGATCGGTCGCGTAGCTTGGCGGTAGCCAGACCAGCACGTCGCGCGGCAGGATGCCTTCGCCCGCCATGCCGGCGTGGTATTCCACGGTTCCCGTGTACTTCGGCGCGGCCGGATCGCGGGGCGTCGGCCACCGGGTGACGACCTCGCGCACGGTCGTATCACCGCCGACGCGGAGCACGTGGTTCGGCGGCACGGAGCCGTCGGCGGCCAGCGCCTCGGTGTCCCACGAGCCGAGCGTGAACTTGTATTCCAGCGTCGAGCCGGTCTCGACGGGCACCTTGAGCACCCAGAAACCGTCGGCGCGCTTCTGAAGGGGCACGGCGGACGGGTTCCAACTTCCGAGCTTTTCATGGTTGCCCGTGATGTGCACCCAGCCGTTTTCCGGGAGATCGTTCGCAGTGATCACGAACGAAACCCAGCTTTCCGCGGCGCCGGCCGACAGCGCCGAGATCAACAGTAGCGCGATCCAGGTCTTTCGCATGGCATCTCCTTTATTCCCCGATGATCTTCACCAGCACGCGTTTGCGGCGCCGGCCGTCGAACTCGCCGTAGAAAATGCACTCCCACGGCCCGAAATCCAGTTTGCCGCCGCTGACGGCGACGACCACCTCGCGGCCCATGACGGTGCGCTTCAGGTGGGCGTCCGCGTTGTCCTCGGCGCCGTTGTGGGCGTACTGCGTGTAGGGCTTTTCCGGCGCGAGCTTCTCCAGCCACTTCTCAAAGTCGGCGTGCAGCCCGCTCTCGTTGTCGTTGATGAACACGCTGGCGGTGATGTGCATGGCGTTGCAGAGCAGCAGCCCCTCTCGGATGCCGCTCTCGCGCAGGCACTCCTCGACCTGCGGCGTGATGTTGACGAACGCCCGCCGCGCTGGCGTGTTGAACCAGAGTTCCTTGCGGTAAAATTTCATGGAGTCGGCCTCCCGGCTTTTGAAGCAGAGTAACACAGGTGAAGGGAACTCGACAACGCGGCACCGGGCTGGCTAGTCCCCGTTCCTGGGGATATTCAGTTTCTCCATGCGATACCGCAGGATTCGCCGCGTGGTGCCCAGCCGTTCGGCAGCCCGTGTCTGCACGCCGCCCGCCTCGGCAAGAGCCTTGACGACCATGCGCCGCTCGAAATCGTTGACGGCCTCTTCCAATGAGAGCGGCGCCACCCCCGCGCCGCGTTCCCGGAGTCGGATTTCATCGGGCAGGCATTCCGGACCGATTTCCTCCTGCTGCCCGTGCAGCACCAGCACCCGTTCGACCAGGTTGCGGAGTTCGCGCACGTTGCCGGGCCAGTCATATTGCCCAATCAATGACCGCGCGTCGGCGGAGAATCCGCGGGCGCGCGCATTCAATGCCGCGCGAAACGCGGTGAAGTAATGCTCCACCAGCCGGGGGATGTCCTCCCGGCGATCGCGGAGCGCGGGGAGCCGGACCGGCACGACGTTGAGGCGATAGAACAGGTCGTCCCGGAAGCGATGGGCCTCCACCTCGGCGCGGAGGTCGCGGGACGTGGCCGCCACCACGCGCGCGCGCGTCTTGATCGTCTGGGTGCCCCCCACGCGCATATACTCGTGTTCCTGGAGAACCCGCAGCAGCTTGACCTGGGTGGCCAGCGTCATTTCGCCGATCTCGTCGAAGAAGATGGTCCCCGCCCCGGCCACGTCGAAACGACCCAGGCGTCTCCGGTCGGCATTCGTGAACGCGCCCTTCTCGTGGCCGAAGAGCTCGCTTTCCATCAGCGTCTCCGGCAGGGACGCGCAATGGACCGCCACGAACGGCTCCTCCCGGCGGTTGCTCTGGAAGTGCAGCAGGCGCGCCATCAATTCCTTGCCCGTCCCGCTTTCGCCCTCGATCAGCACCGTGGCGCTGGTTTCCGCCGCCTTCCGGACGTTCTCGATCGCCTTGAGAAAGGCGGGCGCGTGACCGACGATATCCTGCACGGGGAATTCGCGCAGGACCTCGCGTTGCAGGATCTCCACATTCCTCTTCAGCGCGGCGCGCTCGAGGGCGCGGGCGACCATGCGCCGGGCATCGTCCACCTCGAACGGCTTCGGGAGGTAGTCCAGCGCGCCGGCCTGGATCGATTCGACGACCGGCCGCACCGAGGTCGACCCGCTGACCATGACTACCGCCAGGTGCGGGAAGCTATCTATGATCTCCCGCAGCAGCGAGATGCCGTCGCGCTGCGGCATGAGTACATCGAGGAGGACGAGATCCACGTCCCCGCGGGAAAGCGTCGCCAGGGCCTCGGCAGCGTCGGCCGCCAGGGACACGCGGTATTCCCGGACGAATACCTGTTTCAGCGACTCCCGGCTTCCCAGTTCGTCGTCCACGACCAGCAAGTGTTTCATGGCAGCGGCTCCGCGCCCGCCGGCAGCCGCAGGGTCACGCAGGTGCCCTGTTCGCCGGTCTCCAGTTGAATGCTTCCGTTGTGATCCAAGACCACGCGTTGCACGATAGCCAGGCCCAGGCCCATGCCCCGCGCCTTCGTGGTGCAAAACGGAGAGAAGACCTTGTCCCGGATGCCGGGTTCGATTCCGGGCCCGTTGTCGCGCACGGACAGAGAGACCGTCCTCGCGATCCCTGCTCCGCCCGCGTTGCGCGCGACCAGTTCGACGCGGGGCGCCGCCCGGCCCCTGGCGGCCTCAAGGGAGTTGGCCAGGAGATGCATGACGCATTCGGCCAGCGCCTGCAGGTCGCCACGGACCGGCCACAGGCCGGCTTCCAGGTCCTGGCCCACCGGGATCCCCGGGGGGAACCCGGTCTGGCGCACCAGTTCCAGCGCCTGCGCGACCACCTCGCGGATGTCGACATCCTCAATCGTCAGCCGGGGCGGATGGGCGAAACGATTGATGTGGTCGATGATCCGATTCAAGCGGTCCACCTCCTGGGAGACAATCCCGGAGAACTCGTGCCGGAACTCCGCCTCCTCGTAACGCTCGGGCAGCAACTGGGCGAAGGTTTTGATGGCCACGAGCGGATTACGTATCTCGTGCGACATGCCCGCGGCCAATTCCGCCCAGAATGCGGCGCGCTCGACCTGCCCCTGTTTTTCCATCAGCGCCCGCTCGGCGGTGATATCCTGCACGAAGAGGACCGCGCCCAGGCAGCCGGCCTTGCTCTCCAAGCGTTGCGCCCGGGCCGTCAGCACGTGCGGATTGCCGGGCCCGCTCCATTCCTCGGGCGTTCGGATCCCCTCTCCCGCGAGCGCGCGGCGGATCAGGTCGGCCGCGCGGGGCCCCAGTTCCTCTATGCGGCGGTTCAGGACCGTTTCCGCGGTGGTGCCGAAGATACGCCAGGCCTCGTCGTTGAACCAGCGCACGGCGCCCGCCGCATCCACGGCGACAATACCGGTGGGAATGCTCTGGAGCAACGTGTCCGCCAGCGTCTTCTGCACGGCCAGTTCCTCGTAGAGCAGCGCGTTTTCCAGCGTCGTGGAGACATGCTCGGCCAGCGCCGCCAGGTCCTCCAGGTGCCCGGCCTCGAACGGCAGACCGGTGACCCGGTGCCCGACGTACAGCCAGCCGAGCAGCCGGCCCCGCGCCTGCAGCGGCAGCAGGATCTCCGCGCCCAGCGTATGGAGGGTCTGCTGCAGCAGGTACCGGTCGTCCGGGTTGCGCACATGGGAAAGGTTGTCGCGCGAGACCAGGTGCGCATGCCGGGCCATCCAGCGGACGAGGTCGTCCCGCGGGCGGTATTCCAGAATGTCCACGCCCTCCAGGCATCGCAGGCCGCCCCGCCACTTGAACGTCTCGCTGTCGCGAGCACGGCAGAAAATGCCGACCCGCGAGACCCGCACCGACGCGGCGACATCCTCGGCCATGGTCTGCAGCAACGATTCCACGTCGCCGACGGGACAGAGGCTCCCGGGATAGTACGGGGGCATGCGGCGCGCGAGCGCGTCCGGAGCGGGCCGGGCCGTCCTCACCCGGGCGGATTGCGCCTCCTCCCGCAGGGCGTCGTTCTCGGCGAGCAGGCGATGATGACCGGCGGCTCGAAGCGTGACATGCTGGATGCGCGCGCGGTCCGCCTCCAGGTCTTCGACCGCGTACACACCCAGCGCCTCGGCCTGCCGGACCGGCTCGGAGCCGGGCACGCCCAGGGCGACGATGACGCTCCGCCGGCCCCGCTCGATCGCGCACCGGATCAGCGCCACCGCCTCCTCGGCCCGCAGGTCCACCAGCGCCAGCAGCCCGTCACTGCGCTCGGCCAGTTCCTCGAAGGCCGCCGGCGAAACGACCGGCCGCACCACGGCCACGTCGGCCAGCAGGCCGGACGACCGGCGGACCAGACCGTCGTCCTGGGTATATAGATGAATGACGGGCTCCGGCGTCATGCGGCGGTCGCCTCTTCCGGCAATAGCGGGAAATAGAGTGAAAAGGTGGTGCCGCGGCCGATGTCGCTGGAGACGTCCACGAGCCCCGCATGGTCCGCGATGATGCCGTGCGCCACCGAGAGACCCAGACCGGTCCCGTGGTCTTTCGTGGTGAAAAACGGATCAAACACCCGGGCCAGGTTCTCGCGGGAGATCCCCTCGCCCGTATCCGTGACGCAGACGCGGATGAAGGAGCGGCCGGCGTCGTGCGCATCCGAGACCCGCGACGAATACGGCGGGCATTCGGGATTGTCCGTGGACACGATGAGCACGCCGCCTTCCCCCCGGATGGCATCCATGCCGTTGAGCAGGATATTCACGAATGCCTGGTTCAGCTGGTTGGCGTCGGCGCGGACCCGGTCCCGCGCCGCTTCGAGACGAACGGCCAGGTTGATCCCCCTGCGGTGGGCCTGCTGGGCGACCAGTTGCAGCGTGGAGTGCAGCACCTGGTGCAGCGCGAGCGGGACCAGGTTGGGACGCGCGGGCCGGCTGAAGTGGAGCAGCTGATTCACGATCGCGTCAATTCGCTGGATTTCGTCGCCGGCGAGTTTCGAGAGGGTCGTGCGGAATTCGGGATCGTCGTAGCGTTCGGGCAGCAACTGCGTGAAGGTCTTGATGGAGACCAGCGGATTCTTGATCTCGTGGGCCATGCCGGCAACGAGCGTTCCGAGGCTGGCCAGGCGGTCGGTCCGCCGGACTTGCATCTCGAGCCGCCGCAGCGCCGTCATGTCGCTGAAGACCACCAAGGCGCCGAGCGCCTGGCCGGTATGTCCATGGAAGACGGAACTCCCGAGCCGGATCGGGGTCTCCTCGCCGGGATTCGGGACGAGAACGGCATCCTGGTCGCGCCGGCCCTGGCCGTGGTCCAAGGTCTTTTGCAGCGCCGCGGCCAGAGGCTCGGGAAGCACGGAGAGCGGCTGGCCCAGCACATCGGCGGGTTGGAGCCGGGTGATCCGCTGCGCCTCGTGGTTGAAGACGGTGATGACGCGCTCGGCATTGACCGCGATTACGCCGCTGACCAGGTTGTCCAGCAGGATCTCGTGGTAAATCTTGCTGTTCTGGATCTGGGTGTAGAGCCGCGCGTTTTCCAGAGCCACGGCCAGCTGGTTGCAGAGGATCTGCAGCGCCTCCTGCTCCACGGCCCCGTAAATGCGCCCCGAGAGCCGCGGGCCCAGCAGCAGGAGTCCTTCCAGGCCCTCCTTGGAATGGATGCGAACGGAGATGGCGGCGCGCAGGTCCTTCAGCCGTGCGGCCGCGGCCGTCAGCAGGGCGGAGGGGCGGATGCGTTCGACCAGGTCGATGCTCAACGGCCCGCCATGCTCCCGGACCACCTGCGCCAGCGCGTCCTCCGGCTTCAGCGAGAGGCTCCCGTCGACCGCCGGATCGGGGTAGTGCTGTTCGTAGACGGTGGGGCCCAGCAGCAGGATCACGACCCGATCCGTATCGACAGCCTGGCTGATGCTGTGGGCAAAGCGCTGGAGCAGGTCACGCAGGGTCCCGATGGAATCCAGGAGGCGCGTTGTGCGCTGCACAACGGTGGCCACATTGAGGGGGCGCGCATTGATGAACAACCGGGCGGAGAACCGCTGGAGTCGTCCGTGCACGGGCGCCAGGGAAAACGCGAGCGCCAGCGCGGCCGCCATGTGGGGCAGCAGCGACGGACCGTAAACGCGGTTCGTCAGCTGGTCAACGGGAAACCAGACGGCCAGGTACAACAGCAGGAGATACGCGGTCAGCAGGGCGTAGGCTGTGACCCGGCGGAGCAGTTCGGTCGCCTCCATGATCCGGCGCGTGGCGATCCCGTAGGCGATGCTCGCGTCGAGAAAGACCAGGCTCAAGGGCGAGAGCGCGGCATACACGTAGTCCGACGTCAGCATCGGCAGGATGATCGAGCAGAGCACGCCGAACATCAGGCCGCTGGGCAAACCCAGGAGAATAAAACAGATTTCCGCGCGGACGATTCCCGAGGTGCCGCGGGCGTCGCGGATCAACCGCAGCAGCAGGAGAAACCAGGCCGCCAGATAGTACACGGTGAACACATGGAGACCCGGCCCGTAGACGGCATACGGCAGTCCCTGGCCGGCGCCCGGCATCTGCACCCCGGCAAGAAAGTACCCGGTCTGGCACAGCCCGGCGATGAAAACCGTGGCGAACCACAGCCCCCAGCCGCCCCGGATGCGGGGGAGACGGCGCGTCCCGTGATCGACCACGGCCTGCCGCAGGTAATCGCCCGCCATCGGGATCAGCAGCGCCACGGCGTAGGCCTGCCGGATCCAGAACGACGCCCAGCGGGCCGAGGCGGCCATGGTGATGAACAGTACGCCGACCAGCCACGCCGCCAGCACCAGGCTCAACATGAAGAAAACGCGGTTCGTCGCGCGCCCGGGCTGGGTCGCGAGCACGAACACCCCGAGCGCCAGGTTCAGCGCCAGCGTCAGGACCAGGGTGACCTGCACCGGGGTCATTCCGGCGCGATCCTTTCAACGACCATGCTGCCGTTGCGTCCACCGAGCCCGTGGCTGTTGATCACCACGCAATCGAGCACGGCGGCCCGCGGCCGGCCGGCGACATAATCCAGGTCGCAGGCGGGATCGGGTTCCTCCAGATTCGCCGTCGGGGGGATCCGGCGGTGCCGGATGATCAGCGCGCAGGCCGCCAACTGCAGCACGCCGCCGGCGGCCAGCGGGTTTCCGATGTGCCCCTTGATGGACGACACCGGTATCCGGCTGGCCCGCTGTCCCAGCGCGGCCTTGATCATGTTCGTTTCGACGCGATCCAGCACGGGATGCCCCGGCCCGTGCGCGTTGACATAGTCCACGCGCGCGGCATGGCGACCGGCATTGGCCAGCGCCATCTTCATGGTTCCGGCCAGTCCCGAACCGGGCAAGCCCGGGTCGGGATCGGCATTCATGGCGTATCCCTTGATCTCAAGATAGGGACGGGCGCCGCGAGCCCGGGCATGGTTCATGTTTTCCAGCACGACCACCGCGGCCCCCTCGGAGATCACGCCGCATACGCGCCGACGATCGAAAGGCCGGCTTGCCGTGCGCGGATCCGTCACGTCCGCGGAAATGAGCCCGCAAGCGGCAAAACTGGTAAAGGCCGTGTAGCTGATCGGGGCATCCGCCCCGCCGGCCATGGCCACGTCGGCGCGGCCGCTCTGGATCTGCTCCGTGGCGGCTCCGACCGCGTCCATGCCGGCCGCGCAGGCGCTGGACATGGTCAGGGGCTGTGTTTGCAGCCCCAGGCACGCGCTGATGGCGTTGACGGCCGCGTGCGGCATGAACGCGCCGATGATGTACGGCGGCCCGTTGGCCGCCCCCCTTTTTTCAATCTGGAGGTGATGCTGCTCCCACATGTCGGGGGCGCTTGTGCTCACCCCCATCACCAGCGGCATCGGAAAATGCCGGGCCAGTTGCGCGGCCTCCAATCCCGAATCCTCCAACGCCAACCTCGCCGCGGCGACCGCCAACTGCGTGCAGCGCGACATGCGTCTCGGCTTCATTGCCGGATCGATGAAGTCCGTCGGTTTGAAATCCCGGACTTCACCGGCGGCCTTGCATGGGGTGTCCGTCGCATCAAACAGCGTGATGGGCCCCACGCCGCTACGACCCTCCAGCAGGCTGGCCCAGAATGCGTCTTTGCCGATTCCGTTCGGCGCCACCACGCCGATTCCAGTCACCACAACTCGCTGGGGCGCCCTCATGACACGCTCATTTCAAAAAAGACGGTTAGGCTGGCCTTGAAATGAGTCATACTTGTCACCGTGCGGTGATAAAGCGGATATTGACAATGAACATTTATGTACATCCGGTCAATCACAATTGAAGGTCCTTGTACTCTTTTGTTCAATACGTTTCAGCTTGCATAATAGGTTACTATAGAGGAAACGTTTCTTGCTCTACTCAAGTGTGTTAAGTAAAAAGCAAATGTTTCAGAGAAACCGCCCATGAGCCTATTTCGCAAGCCGATTCGGCACTGGATTCAGCGTTTGCTGGAAAACACAATCCTCAAGAAGCCGTCGGAGAATATTTACAGAATCCTGGGGGGGCATATCTACTTTCAGACCATGGCAACCGCCGTTCGTCTGGATCTGTTCAGCCTGCTCGCCCAGCGCGGGAAAATGACGCTGCCCCAGATCGCGGAGGCCGTGGGGATACAGGAGAAACCGGCCCGCATTGTGCTGCTCGGGTGCACGGCCCTCGGCCTGCTGCGGAAGCGCGGCGATCGATATCGCAACACCTGGCTTGCGGGCCGCCTGTTGGATCGCGCCCGGCCCGACAACATCATCCCCGTGGTGCTGTGGCAACACTTCATCAACTACCGGGCCATGGCGCATTTCTACGAGGCCGCTCGAAGCGGGTCCCATACCGGCCTTTCCGAATTCCAGGGCCCCGAGACCACGCTCTACGGCCGGCTGACCCATCACCCGGAGCTGGAAAAAATATTCCAGGACGCTATGGAGAGCATCTCGGTGCAATCCAACCGACTGCTGGCCGAGGCCGTGGATTTCTCCCGGTTCCAGCATATACTGGACGTCGGAGGGGGCAACGGATCGAATATTATTCAACTGGCCCGCCGCCATCCTTCGCTGCGCGCCACTGTCTTCGACTCGCACAGCGTGTGCGTACTTGCCCGGGCCCATATCCGGGACGCGGGACTGGCGGACCGCTTGGACTCGATCGCGGGGGATGCATTCCAGGATGAGTTTCCCGCCGGCGTGGACGGGATTCTCTTTGCGCACTTCATGACCATCTGGTCGGAAGCTAAAAACAGGGAGTTGCTGCGGAAAGCGCACCGCGCCCTGCCATCCGGCGGAGCAGCGATCATCTTCAACATGATGCAGCACGATGACGGAACCGGCCCCTTAAGCGCCGCCATGGGCTCTCCCTACTTTCTGACCCTGGCCACCGGCGAGGGCATGCTGTACACGTGTAAGGAATATGCCGGCTGGATGAGGGACGCCGGTTTCTCCAATGTTTTCGTTCATCGCCTGGTTCGCGATCACGGGGTGATCCTGGGCATCAAATAGAGACTGCGCTGTACATATTTGCGCAGATATGGAGGCCGAGTATCAACCGCGAGCGGACAGGATTGTTTTCTTGCCCCATCTTGTAGGGGAAATCCTGCGGCTGTCTTTTCGAAAGGCGCGGCTGGCACGTAACTTGCTATCCAACGCACCGTTGCGAGCGCGGGGACAGGCCATCGGCAACGAACCAAGGACAGCATAAGTGACCCGAAAGGAATATGCATGAAAACACTGAAGACGCCTCTGCTGGGCCGGATCGCCATGCTGATCGTTCTGATCGTAGCCGCCGGGACGCGCCCTTCAGGGGCCAGCGGATTCCGGAATCCGCCGGACGGCGCGTCCGCCCTCGGACACGTCGGGGGCAAAATGACGCTGACGCGAGACGCCTCGCTACTTTCGCATAATCCGGCGGGATTGACCGAGCTGGGCCGCGCCGAGTTCTTGGCTTCCTGCACGCTGGCGGATGGCGACGCGGAATTCGATTCCGCCGTGCCGCCGGGCGGCCACGCCGAAACGGAGAACGATCCGCAATGGCTGCCCGCCGTATACGCGGTCGCGCCCCTGGACTCGGGGCGCCTGATCGCCGGCGTGGGCATCACGTCCCCGTACGGGCAATCGACCGAATGGAGCCAGGGCAGCCTGTTCCGCTACGCCTCGCCCTACTTCGCGGAGCTGCGGACATTGGACGTTTCGCCAGCGGTAGCCGTGCAGATCACGGACTCTTTCTCCATCGGCCTGGCGGCCGACATCCTGTTTTCCGATTTCGAGCTGCGCCAGGTATATCCCTGGTCGCAGGCCATGGGGATTCCCCTGCTGCCGGACGGCGAGGCCCGGTTCGATGCCGACGGCACGGGGCTGGGCGCCCATGCCGGCTTGCAGTGGAAATGCACGCCTCGGCAGGTCCTGGCGCTGGCGTACCATGCGCCGTTCGACATCGATTACGAGGGCGACTTCTCGGTCAGCGGCGCTCCCGCGGGGGGGGGCTTGCCGATCTCGTCCAGTCCGTTCGATACGACCGTCCGGTTCCCCTCCGTGGTCGCGGCGGGTTACGGTTTCCAGGCCAGCGACACCATTCGCCTGGGCGCGGAGGTGGAATGGATCGAGTTCTCGCGGTACGACGAGCTGGTCCTGAACGCGGGCTTGCTGAACGCGCTGCTGCCGCAGACCGTGATCCCCGAGCAGTGGAAGGACAGTTGGACGGCCGGCCTCGGCGCGGACTGGCAGGTGTCAGAACGCTGGGTCCTGCGGGCCGGTTATGTGTTCATTGAAAGCCCGATCCCGGACTCCACCCTGGCCCCGAGCCTGCCTGACGGGGATCGCCACGTGTTGAGCCTCGGCGCCGGATATGTGCGGACCCGCCATCGTCTTGACGCGGCTTTTGCCTACAGCCTTTTCGAGGACCGCCATGTCGACGCCAATCCGAACCCCCTCTTCAACGGCGCCTACGAGCTTTCGTCGCTGCTGTTCGCATTCTCCTACGGGTATCTTTTCTAATGGAGGCGCTTCACATGCAGGGGTCGGATTCGGCGGTGCTGGTTGTGGACGATGAAAACGGCCCTCGGGAGAGCCTGCGCATCCTGTTGAAGAACGAGTTCCGGGTGCTGTGCGCCGACAGCGTGGATACCGCAACCACCTTGCTGGCGCAGGAGAGGCCTTCGGCTATCATCCTCGACATCCGCATGCCGGGGAAAAACGGCATCGACGGCTTGCGCGAAATGCGCGGGCTGGACCAGGACGTCTCGATCATCCTGCTGACCGGCTACAGCACGCTGGAGACAGCCCAGGAGGCGGTCCGGCTGGGGGCCAACGACTACATCAAGAAACCGTTCGACGCGTCCGAGATGCTGGACGTGGTCCGGCACGGTGTCCTGCGGACGGAACTGGAACGCCGGCGCCGAAAGGCCGAGGAGCAGCTGAACCGGCTGAATCGGAACCTCCAGGAGCGCATCATCCAGAGCGATCCGCTGGTCTCCATGGGCAGCCGGGCCGCTGAACTCGCGCACGACATCCGCAATCCCCTGACACTGGTGCTGGGCTACGTGGAACTTCTCTCCGTGCAACTGCGCGAAGCGGGCACCATCCTCGGCGACAAGTGGCCCGCCACCCGCTCCTACCTGGAGATGATCGAGACCAGCGTGCTTCGCTGCAAGGAAATGGCCGACACCTGGACGTCCGAGGGCCGACACAGCCGCATGAGCCGTGGCCCGGTGGATATCCTGGCGCTGGTGATGGACCTGGCTTCCACGATGACCGCGTGGGCCCAGATACACGGGGCCGAGATCCGTGTTCGGAGCGACGCTCACGATCTCCGCGTGAACGCCCTGCGACTTCAGTTGTTGCGTGCCGTGCAGAATCTCATGGTGAACGCCGTCGACGCCGTACGCGGGAAAAAGGGCGGGCTGGTGGAAGTCCGGGTGCGGAGGGAGAAAGACAACGCGATCATCGAAGTGGCCGACAACGGGCCGGGGATAACGGCGAAGACGCAACAGAACGCATTGGCCGCGCCCACTTCCGAACCGTGCGGTCTGCCGGGCATGGGCTTGCGTATCGTGCGGCAGATCGTGGAGGAGCACGGTGGCCGGCTGATGCTTGCCAGCCAGCCCGGGGAAGGCGCGATAGCCACCCTGCAGCTTCCGCTGCTCTCATAACCGCGCGGCGGAGATCCGCTGGACAACCGGCAGCGGATTCCCCATGCTGGGACCACATGATCATGGATGACTTTTCGGCGGCCCTGCACGAATGGCGCGAAATCCTGGGGGCCGAACAGGTTCTCGACACCCCGGCCGATCGAGCGGCGTACGAGGCCAGCGTCAGCGGGTTCCGGCGCTTCATCCCGGCGATTCTCCGCCCCATGGACACTGCCGGCGTGCAGCGCATTGTCGCCGTCGCCAATGCGCGCCGGATCCCTTTGTATCCCGTCAGCCGGGGATGCAACTGGGGCCTCGGCTCCCGGCTGCCGGCGCGGGACGGCGCCGTGATTGTAGACCTGGCGCGGATGAACCGCATCCGCGAGGTCAACGAGCGCTTTCACTATGCCGTCGTTGAACCGGGCGTAACCCAGCGGCAGCTGTACGATCATCTTCGTGAGCGCGGCCTTCCCCTGCAGCTCAACGTCACCGGCTCCGCGGCCGACACCAGCCTCATCGGCAACGCCCTGGAACGCGGCATCGGCTACTTCTCCAGCAAGGCGGACAGCCTCGCCGCTCTGGAGATAGTGCTGGGCAACGGCACGCTCCTGCGCACCGGTTTCGGCCATCTCACCGCGGCGAAGACCCCCCATCTGTATCGCCACGGGATCGGTCCCGCCCTGGACGGCTTGTTTTTCCAGTCCAATTACGGGATCGTCACGGGCGCCACTGTGGATCTCCGGCCGGAACCGGAGGCCGGGATGGTCCTTATTGCGCGGCTCGGTGAGGAGGAGCGGTTGCCGGCCTTTGTCGAGGCGCTGGTTGATCTCCGCCGCGACGGGATGTTCTCCACCGTGGCGCACATCGGTAACCGGCACCGAACCCGCATCGCCATGGCGCCGCTGGTCCACCGCGAATTGTCGGGTTGGATGCGTGGCGAGGACAGCGAATTGAGAACGCGGGCGGAACAGCTTCTCGAGGAGCAGGGCTTCGGACCGTGGAGCGCCGTCGTCGGCATCCCCGGGCTGCCGGGGCAGTTGTGCGAGGCGCGCCGCCGAATCCGCCGCCGCTTGCGCGGGCTGGCTCGCCTTCTGTTCCTGACCGACCGGCTGGTGGCCTGGGCGGACCGGCTTTCCTACCGCCTGCGGTGGATCCCCTGGGTGCGACAGCAGCGGGCCCTGCTGAAGGCGGCGGAGCCGCTATACGGCCTCGCGCGTGGAATCCCGACCGATGCCCCGATGTTGAGCGTGGCCTGGCCCCTGGGAAAACGCGCGGCTTCCGAGAGAGACAATCCCGATGCCGGGGATTGCGGCCTGCTCTACTGTGTTCCATTCCTGCCGGCGGATGGCGGGCTGGTGCGCGAGGCCATGAACCTTGCCGAGGGTGTATTTAGTAAGCACGCGTTCACCCCGTTTATCACCCTGAACCTCGTGGACGACCGTGCCGTAGAATGCGTAATCAATCTTGCTTTCGACCGGACTTCCACCGAGCGGACCGCTGCAGCGCACGCCTGCAACGACGAGTTGACCGCCGAGTTCATCCGCCGGGGCTTTCCACCCTACCGGGTGGGCAGTCAGTCCATGGACCTGATCCTCGACGAAGCGGATCCGTTCTGGCAGACCGCGCGCGACCTGAAGTGCGCGCTCGATCCGAACGGTATCATCGCGCCGGGCCGGTACAACCTGCGCTGACGGTCAGCCGCGCCGCCGGGCGGCGACGGCGTGCTCGTAGACCCGGACGTACTCGGCGGCCGAGGTTTCCCAGGAAAAGTTCTGCTGCATCGCGTTCCGCCGGAGCTTCGCGATGTGGTGCGGGCGGTCGAACCAGGTCGAGACGGCCCAGCCGACCGTATCGCAGACGGCCGCCGCGGCGGGCTCCCAGAACTTAAAGCCGGTGCCCAAGCCGGTTTTCTCGTTGTAGTTTTCCACGGTGTCGTCCAGGCCACCGGTCGCGCGCACGACCGGGAGCGTGCCGTACTTCATCGAGTACATCTGGTTGAGCCCGCACGGCTCGTACAGGGAGGGCATGAGGAAGAAATCGGAGCCGGCCTCGATCCAGTGGCTCAACTCGTTGGAGAACCCGATGTGGCAGGCGACGCGGCCGGGCCAGGCGGCGGCCAGGCCGCGGAAGACGTTCTCCATCCAGGGATCGCCGGTGCCCAGGACCACGACCTGGAAGAGCATCTGCCGGAGGGCGTCGGGAAGGCATTCCGCGAGAAGCCCGAAGCCCTTCTGGGGGGCGAACCGGGACACGATGCCGAAGAGCGGCCAGTCCGGGCGCTCCGCCAGGCCCATTCGTTTCTGCAGGTCGGCCTTGCACGCGGCCTTGCCGGACAGGTCCTTCAGGGAATAATGGGCCGGGATGAAGGGGTCCGTCTCCGGGTTCCAGTGGTCGTAGTCCGTTCCGTTGAGGATCCCGGTCAGGTCGGCGCGACGCGCGTCCAGGTGCGGCGCGAGGCCCATGCCGCCGATGGGCTCCAGGATCTCCCGCGCGTGGGCCGGGGACACCGTGGTCAGCGCGTCGGCGAAGGCGACGCCCGCCTTGAGCAGGTTGACATTGCCGTGGTCCTCGAACCGTTCCGGAACAAAATGCTCCCAGCCGACGCCGATGTACGGGAACACGCTGGCATGGTACACGCCCTGGTACCCGATGTTGTGGATCGTCAGCACCGAGGCCGTGGCGGACAGCGGCGACAGGATGCGGTCCCAGGTCTTCAGGAACACGGGCGCCAGCGCCGCGGGCCAGTCGTGGGCGTGCATCACGTCCGGGATGAACCCGGTGTCCTTGCAGATCTGCGTCGCCGCCTTCGAGAGGAGCGCGAAGCGGAAGGCGTTGTCGCCGTACTCCCCGCCCGCCTCGTCGTACAGGCCCGGCCGCCCGAAGTAGCGGTCGCAATCCACGAACCAGACCGGGACCTCCCCGTCGAGCCGGCCGCCGTGCAGGCCGATCCACTGCTCCTCCCCGTTGCCCATGTGGACGCACACGGGCTGGAGAAACCCGATGCCGTACCGCGCCCGGTCGATCGCGGCGTACAGGGGCATCACGATGCGGGCGTCGTGGCCCATCTGCCGGAGCGTCTTGGGCAGCGCCGCGACCACGTCGGCCAGGCCGCCGGCCTTGGCATAGGGGGCGCATTCCGACGCGACGAACAGGATCTTCAGGCCCGGTCCGGGTGCGGGCGGCGACGGCCGGCGGGCGGGCTTCCTGGTCCGGGCTTTCGGCATGGCCATGGCTATTTCCGGCCCACGGGCATCAGGTAGAACGGGTCCTCGCCCTTGGGCAGGCCCAGCGCCTTGCGCATGTCCGCGTCCGAGAACGCGGCCACGACGACGGCGCCCAGCCCAAGGGCCACGGCCTCGAGCGAAGCATTCTGGCCCGCGTGCCCGACTTCCATGTAGATATAGCGGTTCCCCCGCTCCCCGTATCGCCGGGTGGTCCGTTCGGGCACGGCGCTGAACGCCAGGATCGCGGCAGCCTGGGCCATCCATTGCTGGCCAAGGGAGGCGGCGGCCAGGTCGGCCCGCCGGTCGCCCTCCGCCGTCCGGACCAGCGAGTGTTTCGTCGCATCGTACTTGTAAATGCCGGCCTTCAGGTCGTCCACGCGGCCCGCGACCAGGTAGAGTTCGAGCGGGTAGAGCGCGCCCGCCGACGGCGCCGTGCGGAACCCGCCGAGGCTCGTGACGCCCTGGGCCGCCCAGAGCAGCCGGCCGGCCTCCGCCAGGGAGATGGGCTCGTCCTTGAATTCACGCGTCGAGCGGCGGAACTGCAGGGCATGGTTCAGTTCGCAATGGCGCTCGGCCACCGGCGAGGGCAGCGTGATCACGGATTCCGTCTTGCCTGTCATTGAAGTTTCTCCTGGAAGCGGGTCCGTCACGGCGCGCGCCGACATCCCGCCCGCCAGCAGCGCGAGGCCCGCCCTCCGAATCGCTCCCATTCCCATATCCTTCTCCCGGGGCCCCGCCGGCCGGAAGAGGCGCCACCCGGCTCCACCTCCGCGCGCCAGCCTAGAAAAGCCCGCCCTGCTTGACCAGCCTCTTTTTTCATGCCGACCGGCCGCCCCGCCGATCCGCGCTTGCGCGCCGACCGCGGCGCGCCGCACACGGGCCCGGCTCCCAACTGCCTGCTGGCAAGAAAGACATTATTGTCATTGAATTACACTTCTGCATGTAATAAAGGCGTTTCAAACATATCGGTACATTTCCGCCATCTACGCATCTTATTATAAATTAATTGGTTATGTAATGTGCCAAGCCGCATGCCGTCCCCGTGGCACGAAGAGTGCATGGGGTTGGTGTCGAACCGACAGGCGGCGCGTCCGGGATGGATTTCTTTGACATGCCGCGGCCGGACGGGAAAAATGCAGCGAAACCGCCGCTGTCTCCGCCAACCCGGCGGGGTCGGCGGCCAACAGGAGAACGATACATCATGAAGAGAAACGGACTGCAAAAGTGGATGCTGATGGCGGGCTTGGTCATGACCGCCGCGGCCGGGGCCTGGGGCGCGGAAGCCAGCCTGGACCTCTCGCTTAATTCGCACTACATCTGGCGCGGCCAGGTCCTGAACGACGAACCCGTCTTCCAGCCCTCGCTGACCGTCAGCGGGCCGTGCGGGTTGTCCTTCAACACATGGGCGAACATGGACGTGACGGATAACCTGGACAACCAGGGCGAGTTCAACGAGGTGGACCTGACCGTGTCGTACAGCCACAACCTGTGCGAGAAGGTCAGCCTCGAGGTCGGCATCGTGGATTACGTGCTGAAGACCGCGGAGAACACCGGCGAGCTGTACCTGGTCGCCGGCGCCGACGTCCTGCTGTCGCCGACCGTCAGGCTGTATTACGACTTCGACGAGGTCCAGGACTTCTACGCGCAACTGGCCGTCGGCCACAGCATGGCCTTCCTGGAGGAGAAGCTCTCCCTGGACCTGGGGGCCTCCCTGGGCTTCGGCGGCTCGGACTACAACGAGTATTACTTCACCTTCACCCCCGCCGAGGGCGAGGAGGGCGAGGCCATCGTCAACGACAGCGCCGCGTTGAACGACCTGAACCTGTCCGCGGGCCTGACCTACGCGTTCTCGGAGACGCTCTCCCTGGCCGGCAACGTGCAGTACGTGGCGCTGCTGGATAGCGACATCGAGGACGCCGCGGAAGCCGTCTACGGCGAGAAGGACGCCGTGTACGGCGGCGTGACCTTGAGCCGCTCGTTCTGACGCCCATTCGCAAGGGAGGCGACCGCGGATCGCACGGATGACGCGGACAGGACTGGCTCCAGCCTTTTCCATCCGCGCCATCCGCGGTTCTACATTCCGCCTTCGGGTTCAATCGAAGTCGGCGGGAAGGCCCGGATTCCGGTGGTGCTGAAAAAGGCAGGCGATCTGCCGCGGGTTGACGCGGGGGATGGAGAGCGCCGGGATTTCTCCCTCCGCGAAGAATTCGGCCGCATCCGTTTCGATGTTCTCCACCGGCGAACCGTCGATCAGCTCGCAGACGAAGAATATCTTGTACACGTGGTACGGGTACGGCGGGATGGCGCCCTGGCGGCAGCGGTCGTAGACGGCGGCCAGCTTGACGGCGCGGGTGCGGTAGCCCGCCTCCTCGCGGATCTCGCGCTCGATGGCCTCGGTCGGCAGTTCGTTGGGATCGGCCCAGCCGCCCGGCAGCGTCCAGAGCTGGTCGCGTTTCTCGCGGACGAGCAGGATCCGGCCGTCGCGGAACACCGCGCCGCGCATGTCCACCTTGGGGGTGGCGTGGCCGATCTCCTGCCGGAACAGGTCGAGGATGCGCCGGGTGTCGGCGCCGGACTGCACGGCGAACATCTCGGCGGCGATGCGCTGGACGGCCTCGTAGCGCTGCCGGTCGAAATCCCCCGTGGCGTAGTGCAACCCGTTCTGCGCGAGCGCCTGCAGCTCGCGCGCCCACAGCAGCCAGCGGGGCTCCGGGGATTCGTGGCCTCGCGGATCCATGGCCGGACTATAGCACAGGGGGCCGGCCCCGCCTACCCTGCGCGACGGCGCGCCCGCGGTTGACAGGGCCACGCCGGCGGGCGATAAGGAGGGCGGATGGAAATCTTTTTCGAATACCGTCCTTCCACGGATACCTGCCACGGGCATGTGCGGCGCGCCCAGGGGCTCGGCCTGATCCCTGCCGTCTTGTCCCTGGCCATGATGCTGGCGGTGCGGACGGGGCCCGGCCCGGGCCTGTGGAGCGCCCTGGGCTCGGTGCTCGGCCTGCAACTGGTGCTCTGGGGCGCCTCCCGCCTTCCCTCGGTCGAGCGGCCCGGCCCGGATCGCGCCGCGGACGCGTGGTTCCCGCTGCTGCTGTTCATCCTGCAGACCGGCTTCGTCGCGATCACGGCCATCCTGATCTGGCAGACACTGAAGGAACTGGGCCATGAGACCGGCGCCGGAGAGGAAGCGGTCTTCTACGCCCTGCTGGCCAGTTTTCCCCTGCATCGCCTCTGCCGATCCAACGACCCGAATACCGTGATGGGCCCGCGCCGGCAGCAATGGGAATATTTCTTCCGCTATCTCAAGCGCGGCCTGACCGCCGTGCTCGCGAGCCTGCTGCTGACCAACCTGCTCCGGGACGCCGGCGGCCGGATCGGGCCGGGCGGCATCATCCTGGCCGTGGGCCTGTGGGTGGGCACCGTGCTGTTCGTGCTGGGATGCCTGACGTTCTTCGTCGAGCGGGCGTTGGGAACCGGCCGGACCGGTCAGTCCAGCCGGTCGGTCACGGCTCCGCCCGGCGGGTCCTGAATACGCGTTTCTTGCGCCGGGCGGCTGCTGTCGGGCTGCGGGTAATCCAGGGTGTAGTGCAGGCCCCGGCTTTCGCGCCGTCGCCTCGCGGAGCGGATGACCAGTTCCGCAACGTCGGCGATGTTGCGCAATTCCAGGATGTCGGGCGTGATCAGGTAATCCAGGTAGTACTCGCGGATCTCGCGGCGCAGGTTGCGGATCCGGCGCAGGGCCCGCTCGAGCCGGCGGTTCGTGCGCACGATGCCCACGTAGTCCCACATCACGGTGCGCACCTCGTTCCAGTTGTGCTCGACCACGATGCCCTCGTCGCTGGGCACGGCGGCGCCGGACTGCCACGGGGGGATCTCCTCGCGCGCCGCCCGGGACGATGACCCGGCGGCGAGAATGGTCTCGGCCGTCCGGTGGGCCGCGACCATCGCCTCCAGGAGCGAGTTGCTCGCCAGGCGGTTGGCCCCGTGCAGGCCGGTGCAGGCGACCTCGCCGCAGGCGGACAGCCCCGGCAACTGCGTGCGGCCGTCCGTCCCCGCCTCCACGCCGCCGCAGAAGAAATGGACGGCCGGGACCACCGGGACGGGTTCGCGCGCCATGTGGATGCCGAACTTCAGGCAGGTCGCGTAGATGTTCGGGAAACGCCGGCGCAGGAACTTCTCGGAGCGGCGCGTGATGTCCAGGTAGACGCAGGAATCGCCGCGCGTCTTCATCTCCTGGTCGATGGCCCGGGCCACGATGTCGCGGGGCGCCAGCGAGCCGCGCGCGTCGTACTTCTCCATGAAAGATTCCCCGGCCGCGTTGACGAGCACGCCGCCCTCCCCGCGCACCGCCTCGCTGACGAGGAAGGACTTGGCCTCCGGGTGGTAGAGGCAGGTCGGATGGAACTGGACAAACTCCAGGTTCAGGATGGGCAGCCCGGCGCGCCAAGCCATGGCCAGGCCGTCGCCTGTCGCGACGTCCGGGTTGCTCGTGTAGAGGTACACCTTCCCCGCGCCGCCGGTGGCCAGCACGGTATGCCCGGCCCGGATGGCGAGGACCGCGCCGCTCCGCCGGTCCAGCAGGTAGGCCCCGACGCAGCGATTGGGGCCGGGCCGGCGCAGCCAGCCCGTGGTCACCAGATCGATGGCCATCAGTTCGGGGCGTATCTCGATGTTCGGGCAAGCCTCCGCCTGCTGCAGCAGGGCGCGGATGAGCTCCCGGCCGGTCATGTCCCCGGCGTGCAGCACGCGCCGCCGCGAGTGGCCGCCTTCCTGCCCGAGGTCGTACTCCTCCTCCCGGCCCGCCCGGCGCTCGAAGCGCACGCCCCACGCCTCCAGTTCGCGGATGCGGTCCGCGCCCTCGGCCAGCAAGGCGCGGACCACCGGCTCCCGGCAGAGCCCCGCCCCGGCGCCGAGCGTATCCCGGACGTGCTCCTCCAGGCGGTCGTCGGGGTCTATGACGCAGGCGATGCCGCCCTGCGCGTAGGCCGTATTGCTTTCATCCGCGGCCTTCTTCGTGGCCAGGATCACGCGGGAATGCCGCCCGAGCCGCAGCGCGGTCATCAGGCCGGCCAGCCCGCTGCCGATCACCAGATTGTCGCAGTCCAGCACTTGCATATCGGTCCGGAACGTATTAGACTTCTACATCAGGCGCTCGGCTGACGGCGGCCGAGCCGCGTGGCCGTATTGGTGTCCATATTGCGCATCCGCGGAGCGTTCTGCAAGTGAATGTATTGCTGATCCAGCCACCCGAGGCCGCCCCGGCGGTGCCCACCCGCAGCCTGCCGCGAACCGCCCAGCGGGTGGCGCGGCCCCCCTGGGATCTCATGTGCCTTCAGGCCTACCTGTCCCAGCGCTCGAGGCATGTCGCCGACGTGGTGGATGCGCGTTTCTTCTCGACCCTGGAGCCGGAACTCCTGGCCGCCGCGCGACGGGTGCCTTCGCCGCGCGTGGCGATCCTGTACACGGAAACCGAGGGGCTGGGCCAGGCCATGGGCGTGCTGGACACCCTGAAACGCGCCTTCCCCACCCTCCCGGTGGGCCTGTGCGGCCCGCATCCCTCCCAATTCCCGGAAGCGGCCATCCGTCTGCCGCGCGTGGATTTCGTGCTGGCCGGCGATCCGGAGCCGATCCTGCACAGCCTGCTCGATTACTTCACCGTGGAAACGCGCATCCAGCACGTGCCCGGCCTGCTCCTGCCGGGCGCGCCGCCGAAGAAAGCCCACTGGCTGCCCGACCTGAACAGCCTCACGCTGCCCGACTGGCACGACGCGTTCCTCGCCGCCTACGCCGGCGCGCCCGGCTCCGGCGGCTGCGTCGCGGAACTCCGCCTGTCGCGGGGTCACACCGGTTGTCCCGCCGACCGCGCCTTCGGCCTCGCGGGCGAACCCTTGCGTCTCTGGCGCATGGATCGCCTCGCGGCGTGCATCCAGCGGGCTTCCGACAAGGGCGTGGCCGAGGTCTTCCTTGCCGACCCGCCCGGCGTCTGGACGCCCGCCCGGCTGGACCAGTGGTGCGAGGCGCTGGTGCAGACGCGCAACGTGATTCCCTGGAGCCTGCAACTGCTGCCCACGTTCTTGTCGCCGGACGCCATCTACCAGATGGCCCGGACCCTCTGCCGCCGCGTGGTATTCCTCCTGCCGTCCTGCGAGCGGAACAACCTGCTCCAGTACGGCTGCACGCTCGACGCCCCGGGGCTGGCGCGGACGTTCGAGGATCTCCGGGAGGCGGGGATCGAGCCCCAGGTGGAGTCCTGGATGGGCGGCCCCGAAGAGCCGCCCGGGGCCGGCCGCCGGATCGTGCGCATGCTCGGCGACCTGAAATTCCCGCCGTTCACCCTGCGGGCCTTTCCCTGTCGCCTGGATGCCCCGATCTGCCGCGAGGTTCAGGCCGATGGGCCGCCGCCGCTCGCAGCGTGGACCAGCTGGGCCGGCGATCCGTGGAACCGGCCCCGCCCCCAGGCCGTCTGGGGCGGATCCGAATACATTACCCGCCTGGATGCGGAGATGCAGACCGTCCTGCGAACCGTGGAGAACCATCCCGTTCGCATCGTCCGGCAGGGATGGGAAGCGCTGCGCACCGGCCAGTTCCTCAAACTGGTCGCCCAAGGCATGCGTCTCCGAACCTGAACCCGGCTTGGCGCAGGGGAAAACTCCGAGGCTATCGGGGCGGTGGGATTTGAACCCACGACTTTCAGCTCCCAAAGCTGACGCTCTGCCAGGCTGAGCTACGCCCCGGACCTAAACTTTTCGGCTTGGGCGGCGTTATGTATACAGCAGATGAGCAACGGAGTCCAACTTGATCCCGCCCGGCTGCCCGATTACTCGCCCGTGCGCATGTTCCTGTGGCAGGGCCTGTGCATCGTGTCCGCCGCGGCGTTCGTGTGGGCCTGCGTCGCCTACCAGTGGCCATGCCGCTATTTCGTCGATCCGCGCCTTGAATCGCGCTGGGCGCAGGCCGGGTTCCTGGTTTCCGGGATCATGACGCTGGGCATCCTGGCCCTGCTGCCGGTCGTCCGGCATTGGCAGGTCCGGCGAAGCGGCTCCGTGACCGTGTGTTCGTACTGCCGGAAAATCCACGTGGCGGACCGGAAGTGGGAGCCGTTCGACGTCTTTTTCTCGAACCGCCGGCTGGCCCAGATCAGCCATGGCGTGTGCCCGGATTGCGGAGACCGGGTGATGCAGCAATACCGGAACGGGGACCGCGCGGCCGGCGCCCCGCAACCGGTCCCGGACCACGCCTGATCCGCCGCATTGCGCTTGCCCCTCCTCCCCGCCTCGCGTAGACTGCCCGCCCGAACCGGGAAGGGTGAGGAAAGATGCCCGACACGACATACGGCAGGCTGCTGGGCGGAAAGCCGGAGGACATGGCGCAGGCCTGGGACCGCTGGTCCCGGCAGCCCGTGGACCTGGATATTCCGGACGGCGCCCTGCCCGGCGGCCATCCGAGACGCCAACGCACGCTGGCCGCGCCGGTCACCGTCCAGGGCCCCGGCACGTTCATGGGCAAGCGCACGCGCACCCTGACCTTCGAGCCCACCGACATGGCGGGCTGGTGGTTCGAGCGGTCCGACCTGCGTGACGTCCTGCCGTTCGCCGTCTCCCCCCGCAACGTGTGGACCACCGGCGACGTCGTCAGCAACATCGTCCTGCGCGCCGGCCCGCCGCACAACTACGTGCGCATGGTCGAGCACATGATCGCGCTCAAGATCGGCATGGGCCTGGACAACGTGCTGGTCCGCCTGGACTCCGGCGATCCGCCGCTGTTCAACCGCGGCAGCCTGGAACTGGTGGAGGCCGTGGAAAAGGCCGGCTGGCGCGAACTCGCGGCCCCGGCGCGCTTCGTCACCGTCCGCGAGCCGGTCTGCGTCTGCGGGGCGAACGGCAGCTTCGTCTCCCTGGCTCCGCCCGCCGATCCGGCCCGCCCCACCCTGCACCTGGACTGCGCCATTGATTTCAAGACCGCCATCGGGCAGCAGCGGCTCCGGTTCCATGTCACGCCGGAGCACTTCCGCCAGGGCGCGCAGGCCCGGACGAATTCCTCCGGCGTGAAGATGATCTACTGCCGCACCATCGGCCGGGTCTTCGCCGACATCCGGAACCTCGGCTACACGATGGATAACCTCCTGATCGCGGGGCGACGGGGGTACTACAACGAACCGCGCCTGGTCCATAACGGCAAATCGCTCGAGGCCGTCTGGCACCGGGCGGCGCTGGATCTGCTGGCGGCCCTCGCGCTCATCGAGGAAGGCCAGTTCGTCGGCCGCGCGGCCTCCTACAAGGCCGGCCACACCCTCGACGTCGAGCTCATCCGGCAACTCTACAAGAACCGCCTCCTCGCCGAAGTCCGGACGTAACCGCAGAGGCCACAGAGCACGCAGAGGATGGCTTGGGCATCCGCACCGGCCTCCGCGAACCTCGGCGTCCTCTGCGGTTAATCCCCGTCCTTACGGCAGGAAGTGCGCCTTCTTCAGCTTCCGCGGCAGGTATTCCTCGAGGACGAAATTCAAGCCGTGCTTGGCGAAGGCCTGCTGCTCGACGCGGACGCCCAGCGCGAGCATGTGCTCGAGCGCCTGCTGCCACTCCTTGTGGTGCCGTATGAACGGATCGTTCTTCAGCGCGTCCTTCGCGCGCTTGATGTCCGCCTCCTCCAGCGGGTGCGTCGCGTCCTCCAGCTTGAAGTCCTTGATGTCCCACGGCGTCACGCCCAGGTAGTGCGCCTGCGGCACGCAGAAGAACCGGTTGATGTGCGCCGCCTGGCCGGACCCTACCTTGAGCGTCCGGTAGATGTTGCAGTAGCCGTACGGGTCGCCGTCGGTGAAGGCCAGCACGGGCAGCTTCTGGTCGTCCGCCAGCCGGCGGATAAACCGGCGGCAGGCCCGCGTCGGCACGCCGCTCATGGAGATGAGAATGCAACTCCCCTTCTCATAGTACCGGTGGTGGACAAGGCGCTGGAACAGCGACGCGGTCTCGATCACGAGCACGAACTTCGCCTTGCTCTGGAACCGGAGGTGCTCGACGCGCGACGGGATGCTCCACGCGCCGGTCCCCAGCTTGGTGCAGTCGATCCGGATGTCCTTGCCGGTGGCCGGGTCGCGGTCGACGACGACGAGCGGCCCGCAGACCTCGCCGCCGTGCTCCTCGGGGATATACCCGAGCTGCTCGCGGTTGATCTCGAGCATGGCCTCCATGTCGTCGAGCAGCGTATCGCTCTCCGGCTGCTCGTTGAACCGGCACTCGCCCCAGCTCTTGCTGTTGTAGTAGATCTCTCGCTTGCCCGCGATGTCGTCCTTGTCCAGCAGGTCGTTCTTCGTCGTCGCCAGCAGCCTCATGGACTGGGCGAAGGTCTTGACCGTGTTATACGAGAGCGTCCGCGTGGCGACGCGGTTGAGGATCTCGAAGTGACCGCGCTTGATGTCGTACTTCACGTTCGCCAGCGACCGCACCGGGAACTTCATCGAGGGCTTCCGGTTCTTCTTCGCGATGTCCTCGTACACGGTCTCCGCCACGCGGACGATCCGCGCCGACGCCGCCTTCTTCGACACCACGTCCATGCCCCCGCCCTGACTCGCTGATTTCGCCATGGTCACTCCTCCGCCTTTTCAGAGAGGATCGAACCGCGGAGGGCACAGAGGTCGCGGAGGAAGGTCCGGTCTTCCCGCCCTTTCCTCTGAGTTCCTCTGCGCCCTCTGTGGTTCCATCGTATCCCCTTTATACGTCCAAGTGCGTCTTCTCCAGCATCTTGCCCAGCTTCTGGATCACCTGCTTCTCCTTCCGCTCGTCGAACTCCAGGATTTCCTTCAGGCCCAGGGCCAGATGCGGGATGTACATCTCGATATAGCTGCGCTTGCGCTCGACCTCGGCCTGGCGCCGCCGCCGGCTCAAGTACACCGAGAGCTGCCGCCCGCATTCCTGGAGCGCGTACGTGAATTCCTTGAGGATCTCCGGGTAGTGCGCGATCGCCTCCTTGCTCTCGCTCGTGAACGGCACCCATACGCTCGCCATGTGCAGCAGGATGACCATCGGCCCGACCGGCAGCCCGCCCTTCGGCTGGGCCAATCCGTAGGTCTTCCAGTTGACGTCCGTGACCGCCTCGGTCATGCCGCAGGCGCCCCCCTGGTACAGCAGCGGGACCCGGTTCGCAAAGCGCAGCACGCGGACCGGCTCCTCGGCGCCCAGTTCCTGGTTCTCGCCCGGCTTGGCGTAGGCCAGCCCGACCTCGACCTGGAACGGGTTGCCGCGGTAGACCTCGGGTTCGCGCGTGACCGCCGTGTAGAAGTCCGCCGCGATCTCCTTCTTCAGGCCCGCGAGGATCTGCGCCTCGCCGATCGGCGAGAGACAGTCGGTGGGCGGCCGCATGAGTTTCGTTTCCTGGATCGCCTTGTAGAGCGCCTCGCTTTCCTGGTGCGCGATCCGCGTCGGATTGGCCTTCGGATTCAGCCCCGCTCTCTCGCAGATCTCCAGCGCCGACCGGTCCCCGACGCGCGAGAAGTCCGTCGTCAGCGCAGAGCGCAGCGTGCGCGCGGCCGTCCCCTTGAGCATCTGCATCAGGAGCCCGAGTTCCACGCCGTGCGGGTGCGGCTTGATCTCCGTCGGCGGCTCGGGCAGCCTGTTGACCGCGCGGGCGTAGGTAACGGCCGACGCGGCGGACGTCGACTCGGCCTCGGCTCCCTCCCCCTTTCCCTTTCCGCCTTCCGCCTTGCCTTTCAACGCCAGCCGGTAATGCAGCTGCAGATGCGGGTTCACGATCGCGCACTGCTTGATGTACTCGTCCACGGAGAGCTTCCCGCGCACGTAGGCGGCCTCCATGACGATCTCCACGCCGGTGCCGTGCTTGTACTCGATGGGCCTGCCGGGCTTCCCCTCTTCGTTCACCGGCAGGAACACGGGGAGCCAGTCCGTCTCCTCCTCCGTCAGGATCGCCGGCTTGTTGGCCCGGGTGTCGATCTGCACCTCCATGTGGTGGGCCATTTTCGAGCCCTTGACCTTGGACAGAATGCGCGTCGAGGCGCCGGTGGTCAGCTGGCCGTACATGCCGGCCGCGCTGATGCCGATGCCCTGCTGGCCGCGGGACATGCGGAGCCGGTGAAACTTGGAGCCGTAGAGGAGCTTGGCGAAGATGCGGGGGATCTGCGCCTTCACAATGCCGGGCCCGTTGTCGGTCACGCTCACCTTGAACCGGTCCTCGGCCAACTGGGTGATGTCCACGCCGATCTCCGGCAGGATCCCCGCCTCCTCGCAGGCGTCCAGCGAGTTGTCCACGGCCTCCTTGACCGCGGTCAGGAGCGCCTTGCGCGGGCTGTCGAAGCCGAGCAGGTGCCGGTTCTTCAGGAAGAATTCAGAGACGGAGATCTCGCGCTGCTTCTGCGCCATGCTCTCCGCGGTCTCCGCCACCGGCACTTTGCGCTCTCTGGCCATCGTCGTCTCCCGTGATGTTCAAAGCGGGATACCGTAGCGGGGCGAGAGGAAAGAGGAAAGAGGAAAGAGGAACCACAGAGGACGCAGAGGTCACGGAGGTAAACGGAGAAGCACCTGCGGATCGAGTAACTCGGGCTTCGCTCTCGTGTCTTTCGCGTCTTCCCCCTCCGGCCTCTGTGATCCTCCGTGTCCTCCGTGGTTCACTTACGATCTTCCCCCGCCACTTCTTCTTGCCCCCCGCGCAGTTGCGGAGTATGACTTGGAACAGGCAGCCGGCTTGAAGCTGGCTCTATCACTGCAAGCCGGATGGGGTATATTTATTTACGGGAACAGGGACCATGAAACGAATGTCCGGAAAAGCGCTTGACCCGAAGTGCGGCATCGTCTTCTGCCTTCTCCTGGCCATGCTGCTGCCGGCCCGCGCCCCGGCCCAGACCTCCGCTTATTCCGAGGTGAATATCGCCGGCTCGTTCAATGGCTGGAACACCACAACCCACAAGCTGACGCTGATCGCAAACAACACCTGGAGCGGCGATTTCTCGCTCACCAACCGCTCGTTCGAGTTCAAGTTCACCACTCCCGGCTGGACGGCGAACTGGGGTGATAACAACCAGCCCAACACCAACCTCCAGATATCCGGTACCGGCGACTCCGGCGGGGCCAATATCAAGGTGACCAACGGCGTGGACAACGCCCTGCTTCGCTTCACGATCAACACCTCGACCCGTGAATACACGGCATTCCTGCTGAACAACGTCGGCACGAACCTGCTGCTCAACGGGGGGTTCGAGACGCAGGGCAGCGCCAGTTACCTGGCGCGCTACTGGGCGCAGAACGAGCCCAACCTCCACGGTTATCGTTCGGGCGCCGGCGTGGATCGCAGCGACTATGGGGGTGGCCACGGCGGAAGCTGGAAAGGCGCCATCCTGGGCGGCTGGGCGGGTTATGGCGGAAACGGCACGTTCTGGCAGGAAGCCCCCGTAGAACCCGGTCTTCCCTGCGCCGCCTCGGCCTGGTTCCTGGCCGAGGTCGGAACCTGGACGTCGGCCGTGCAGGAACTGCGGCTGGATTTCTTCGATTTCAACAAGACCAATCTCCTGGCCTCCTACTCCACCAACCTCGCGGGCGTGACGACCTCGTGGTCCCAGTACAGCGTGACCGGGGCCGCGCCGGCGCAGGCCGCCTGGGCGCGCCTGGTGTTCAACGTCGCGGGCGCCGGAAACGACGGGTCGCTCCAGATGGACGACGCAGGCCTGTCGGCCACGGCCAATCTCCGCTCGGAGGATTTCAACGCCTGGGCCTACGCCTCCGGCGCGGACGGCAACTACCTGCGGGCCGGCTGGATGATCAACACCGGCCGCACGATTTCCGCCATCGGCACCCAGGAAATGGCCCGGTCCGGCTACGCCGCCTACCTCGCCAACCCCGGCGCCGCCACCAGCGGCGCGGGCTTCGTGCAGAGCCCCAAGTATCAGGACGGCGTGGGGACGATCTCCTTCTGGTACCGGCACGGCAGCACGGACCTCGACGACGATCCGACCAATCCGGTGCACCTGCTCGTGCAGGTTTCGGCGGTCGGCGACTTCTGGACAACCGTCGGCGAGGTGCGCAACATCGTCAACATCAACTACCAGCAGGCGAACATCTACACCTACCAGGCCGACCCGCGCTACGTCCGCATCGTCCACGCCGGCGGCAGCACGAACCGGGTGCTGATCGACGATGTTTCCATCGGCCTGCCGGAAGTCGCGCCCCGCTACATGGACTTCAACGGCTGGGACTCGGCAGGCACCAACCTCGGCGCCCACACCTACCTGCAATGGCTGGTCCAGACCGGCCGCGTCTGGGACGTGGACGCTCACGAGGGCAAGTCCGCGTTCCTGCCCGGCAGTTCCACCACCGTGAACTTCGTGCGCTCGCCCTTCTTCGAGGGAGGGTACGGCACGATCTCCTTCCTCTATGCCCGCGGCACCAACGGCACGAGCCCGGCGCGGCTGCAGCTCGAGTACTCCGCCAACGGCACGAACTGGACGGTGCTTGAAACGATCGCGAACATCGTCAGCCCGTCGTACAGCGAGTACGAAAAGTACTTCTACAACCCCTTCCCCGCCTACGTGCGGATCTGCAACGTCACCAATCCGCCCGGGACCGCGGGCAACGTGCTGATCGACGAGGGCTTCGCCGGCGGGGTCACGCCGCCCGCCGGCTGGACCTTTTTCGGAATAAGCAGCACATATTCCTCCGCTGGAAACTTTGGCAGGGAGCCTCCATCGATCCGATTCACGAACAGTTGGATTACGACGCCCCCGCTTGTTAAACCGACTAATGTACTATACTGGACCAAGGGACAAGGCATAAATCCATCGTCGTACCTGCTCGTCGAAAGCACCAGCAACGATTCAACATGGGTGATCATCGCCTCGAACAGCGCCATCGGCAATACGGCGCGCATCTACACCAACGTGGTGTCTACCAACGCGACCCGGCTCCGCTTCCGGTCTTTCAAGGCAGGCGGCAACCTGGCCTTCGACGACGTGATCGTCTATGGCCAGCCCGCGGCCGCCGGCTCGCCGCAGAACCTGCTCCTGGACAACATCAGCATCGGCGAAGCCGACCTCGTGCGGTCCCAGAACTTCAATGAGTGGCCCACCTCCAGCAGTTACGGGAATTCCGAGTTCCAGGGCTGGACGGTGGTCAACGCCATCATCAACACGGAAAAAGCCGAGTCCGGGCAGGCCGCCCGGTTGCGCGACGGCTCCGATCCCAAGTACATCTTGAGCCCGTTCCTCGCCGAGGGGCTCGGCGCCGTCACCTTCGACTACCGCCGCTGGGACGACGGCACGGCCGTCAATTACCTCCTGCAGACCTCCACGAACGGGACGACCTGGACCAACCGGGACACGATCGCCGTGACGTCGAGCAATTACACCGAGTATTCCAGGTACTTCAACATCACCAACGGCGTATACGTCCGCCTCAACTGGTCCAACGGCAGCCGCCAGGTGTTGTTCGACAACATCGACTTGAGCGAGCCCGCCGCGCCGGCGACGGTCAACCTCTCGGGCACGCACGAGCCGTCGGCCCCGTACAGCAACGACACGGTGGCCCTGGTCGCCCAGGCCCTCGCCCTCAACGGCGCGCGCGGGATCAGCGTGACCTCCTACTACCGCGTCGGCACGTCCGGCGCCTGGACGGCCGCCGGCACGATCCAGGACGGCTCGACGTACACCATCGTCAGCAACATCCCGGCCAAGCCCATCGGCACGATCGTCCAGTACTACTTCAAGGCGTGGTTCGACGGCCCCGGCGCCGAGCTCTCCCGCCCCGTCTATTACCCCGCCAACACCAACTCGCCCCTCTGGTACGGCATCCCGCGCAACCCGCCGGGGAAGGTGTGGATCAACGAGATCGATTACCAGAGCCACGACTGGGACACGAACAACTGGGAGTTTATCGAGCTCGCCGGCGAGGCGGGGATGAACATCAGCGGGTGGAAGATCGAGCTTCGGGACGGCAGCACCACCGCCTACGCGCTGTTTGACAGCTACACGATCCCGACGACCACGACGATACCCAGCGACACGAATGGATTCGGGTTCTTTGTGCTGGGTGGCGGCTCTCTCGCCTCCCCGCCACGGGACCTGTTGCTGACCAACTATCTGCATTTTCACCTGCCTGGCGCCGTGCGGCTGCTGAACGAGATGAACGGCCTCGAGTATTCGCTGTCCTACGACGGCTCCATCCCCACGTACGACCGTATCCCGGCCACCGATGAGGACTTCTTCCCGCCCATGCTGGAAGCGGTCATTCTGACTGGGACGGGCGCATCCTATGAGCATTTTGAATGGTCAACGAACATGCCGCCCACCCCTGGCGCGGGCAATCCCGGCCAGCAGTTCGCCGAGCCGAGCGAATTCGCGGCGATCCCGACGAACCTGGTCTTCTCGTACATCCCGGACAGCTTCAGTCCGGATGCGCAGACCATGGTGATCAGCAACGCGGGCTCGCTGGCCCTGACCTACACCGTGACCACGAACGTCCCGTGGCTGACCGTAACGCCGACGTTCGGCAGCAACTTGGCGGTGGGCGCCAAGATCACCCACACGGTCTCTGTCAATACGGAGGGCCTGTTGGGCAACAAGTCGGGCGAGCTCGTTTTCACCGGCAACGCGGGGAACAGCCCGTTCAGCGTGCCAGTCGCGTTGAACGAGACCGCCCTCGATACGGCCATCCTGTATTATGGTTTCGACGACTACCCCGGCGAAACGGCGTTCAACGACGGCACGGCGGGCCTGCCGGGTAACCTGGGTTTCCAGAACGGCATCACGTGGTCGCCCGAGGGCGGCGGCGTGTCGCAGACCGCCGGCGACTTCGCCCTCGTCAGCACGGGCGGCCTGAACCACGCGCGGTCGACCGGCGCCGTGGCCGCCGTCCACAGCGTCACGCAATTCACGATCACGGGCTGGGTCAAGACCACGGCCACGGGCGGGGTGCACCGCCTGTTCGGCAACCGCGCGAACACCGACGGGTTCGCGCTGATGACGTCCACCAACTACCAGAATCTCGCCCTGGTGAGCTCGGCGACGGGCGCTCCGGCGGCGGTGATCTCGACCAACAACACGTTGGCCACGGGCGCCTGGCGGTTCTTTGCTGTGACGTTCGACGGGACGAACAACACGGCGGCAGCCGTGAAGTTCTATGGCGGCGCAACGAACCTGCCCTCGTTCCTCTCCGAGTCGCGTTCGCGCGGCGGGCTCGGTCCGACCGGCGTCTCCACCGGGGCGGTCTTCGTCGCCGGCGACCTGGCCGGCGCGTTCGTCGGCTCGGTGGACGATTTCCGGTTCTACAGCGGGGTCAAGGACCTCATGAGCGTCGAGGCGATCCGCCGCGAGGCGCTCCAGGGCGGCTCGACCATCATCGCGCCGACCATCCTGTCCCAGCCGCAGAGCGCCACGGTGGACGTGTTCGACATCCTGGTCGTGGGCGTCACGGCCGAGGGCACCCCCAATCCCACCTACCAGTGGCGCAAGGGCGGGACGCCGCTCCCGGGCCAGACGGAAAACAGCATCACCTTCAACCCGATCCTGCTGTCCGATGCCGGCACGTACGACGTCGTGGTCTCCAACGTGGCCGGCTGGGTGGTCAGTTCGCAGGCCTTGGTCGTGGTGCTCTCCGCGCCGGAGGTCGTGACCGCGCCCACCTCGGTGGTCGTGTACGCCGGCGAGACCGTGTACCTGCAGGTCAACGCGACGGGGACGCCTTCGATCCTGTACCAGTGGAAGAAGGCGGGCTCGGCGCTGCCCGGCGAGACGAATCCGCTGCTGACCCTGGTCAACGTCCAGACCAACCAGGCCGGTTCGTACAGCGTGACGCTGACGAACCGGGTGACATTCTCCAACAGCGTGTCCGCCACGCTCACGGTCAAGGTGCTGAACATGGACGAGGGCGGCTGGATTCACAAGCCGGCGAGCACGTCGGGCGCCGTCCTGCGGTGGCCCGCGATCAGCAACCGCTGGTACGAGGTGTGGTGGAGCAGCAACCTGATGAACGGCGTCGAGGGCTTCGTGCCGGTGAACACGAACCTGTCCCTCCAGGTCGGCACGAACTTCGTCGTGTTCACCGACACCGTCTACGGCATCGAGGGCCGCGGGTTCTACCAGATCCGGTCCCGGACCGGGCCGTAGGAAGCAACCGCGGATGACGCGGATTTCACGGATATTCCGACAAGGGCCCGGCGGGGCCGAGGGGAACCGCGAATGGACGCGAATTAACGCGAAGGGGGAATCTGTTTCGCGCCTTTCGCGTGTTTCGTAGTTTCCCGCCGATGACGTAGATGATTGTGGATTGGCTTTCCCCTTACGTGATGGTTAACTGGGCTTGTGAGTGCATCCGGTGTCAGACAAGGCCGGTATGGGGCGGTTGCTCGCGCCCACGGTTGCGATATGGACCTTCTGGCCGAGCACATGAAGCTGACGCCTTCCGAGCGGATAGCGAGGCATCGCAGGGCCGTGCAGACAGCGGCCCTGCTGCGTCGAGCCGTCGAACGCCGCGCCGCAGCCCATGCACGCCGCCATGCCTGATTTTGAATCCATCCTCAAGAGGCTGATGGATTCCCGGGTTCGATTCGTGGTTATCGGGGGCTACGCGGCCGTGGCCCATGGGGTCCCCCTGCTGACCCAGGATGTCGATATCTGCGCGCGCTTTTCCGTGGGAAACCTGCTGCGATTACAGCAGGCTTTGGCCGATCTTCACCCCACGCATCGAATGACCCGGGATCGGAGACCCCTTCAATTGACGGCCGCTTCATGCCGCGGCTTGAAAAACTTTTCTTGAGCACGGATTGGGGCGTTTTAGACTGTCTGGGGTCCGTGGCCGGCATCGGCGATTATTCCGCGGTATTTAGAAACAGCCTGAAGCTCGAACTGGGCTTTGGAACTTGCCGGATCCTATCCTTGGCGGCCTTGATCAAGTCCAAGAGCGTGATGGACCGTCCTCGTGACCGCGAAGCGGTGTTGCTCCTTAAAGTGATTCGCGAAGCCCAGCATCGCCGCGCCCCATAGCCGGGGCGATGTCATGTGGGGCGGGATTACGGGATGATCGCGTCCGGTTCCTTCAGGTCCATCAGCAGCCAGTGGAAGAACCGGACGAAGTTCTCGTTGGACGGCCGGGTGGAGAACGCCGAGCGGGAGCTTAAGAACGGGTCGCGCCAGAGGATGGCCAGGGCCCGCTGCTCGGCCACTACATAGTCCTCCTCGTTGGCCGGCGGGTTGTCCGGGTCGTAGTTGTCGCTGAACACGCGCGCCGCCACGATCACCGTGAACAGGTTGTTCCGCGTGCCCCAGAGCCCGATGCTGTTGCGGACCACGCTCTCGACGAAGAACTTGTTCGTGCTGGGGATGCCCAGGACGCCCGCCACGGCGGTCTGGTCCCACCGCTCCGCGATGTCCGAGTAATTCACCATCGGCCCTTCGCCCCAGGTCTGGTTCTGCTCCACGGTGTACTCGGCCAGGGCCTTGGCCTGGTCCAGTTCCAATTGACCGCTCCCCGTGGCGCGGGGAGGCGTGTTGGTCATGGACATGTCATAGAATAAGGCGGTCAGGGCATTCGTCTGGCGCGTGTTGATGTTGACCAGGCCCTGCCGAACCGCGTTCGTGTGCACGGTCAGCCGATCCAGGACCCGCGCCGTGCGGTCCGGGTCGGGCCCCAGCAGGCGGACGGTTGTCCAGGGCTTGGCCGCGTCATACAGCAGGAATCCGACCTCGCCGACCGATTGGATTCCGTTGGTCGAATGCTCAAGGCTGCGCGCGTACATCAAGCCGATCTCGTCCGCCGGGCCATTGAGCCGGGACGTATTGTTCGTGCCCTGCGTGGCGGCCACGCGGTCCCATTGCAGGGGACTGGCCGATGCAGATGGATCCCAGTTGATCCGGGGATCGTTTGCCGAAGATGCGGCCGGTTCTCCCAAGCGGACCAGCGCCCCTCCCAGGGCCAGGGCCGGCGCGGCGGCGATGACCTGGAACGTATTGATCGGCCAGCCGGTGTTCACGCGGTCCACGGCCGCGCCCAGGTACTGGACTTCCAGCGTGCCGTTGAGCACGCACCGCACGCCCAGTTGGGCGGGCGGATAGGCCGGGCTCCCCGACCCGTTGACCACGGCGCTGTGGTTGAAGATGAACGTGGACGTCTCGAAATCGTAATCGCCATGCTGGATGGCCGGCGGCGTGCTCTGCAAGGCCAACGGAGCCGTAAACGCGATCGGGAGGACCGTCACCTGGGGGACGCCCGAATACGTGACCTGGAACTGGGCGCCCTCCTGGGTATCTTCCGGAAACGGATACCAGGTCTCCACGGTCAGGTAGAGGAAATGCTCCAGCAACTGGTTGGTGCCCTGCGCCACCAGCCGGAACTGGTTGCTGACAATGACCTCGTTGATCATCGGCACGGCCTTGGAGGAATACGTATTCAGGGCCGGATTGCGCGACACATAGCTCCCGTCGGCGTAATCGTACAGGGCGTTGTAGAAAGCCGTGAAATTCGGGATGGGATCGGTCGGCTCGTCGAACAGGTCTTTCAGGGCGTTGGAGACCGAGTTGATGTTCCAGTCCGCCGGGTTGCCCCCGATATACGCCACATTCGTGTTCGCCAGCAGGTCGTCCGGGTCGGCGTAGCCGCGGGGAAAACGGCTGTAGACGTGGAAATTATCGACGAAATGGCCCGTGCCGCTGAACCCGCCCGCCCGGCGGTTCAGCAGTTGGGCGATGCCGTTTCCGTTGGTGTCCACGGCGGCGTTGTTCTGCCCCAGCCAGTACAACTCCGCCACGCTTTCGAAGCGGTTATAGGTCTCCTGGTAGAGATACAACGAGTCCGACCTCAATTCCGGCAGCACGGCGGGCGTGGCCCGGATCTCGCCGGGATCGAAGCCATAACGCCGTGGCTTGTTGCGGCCTCGCACAAAGTTGGCATCCAGCAGGCCGGAGTTGTTGACCACCATGTAGGCGTACTTGCCCACGAATTCGCCGTTGCCGGCGTCATCCAGGCGGTACCAGCGCATGGGGCTCACGTCGGCTTCGTCGGCGGCGACCTTGACCCCCCAGGGCACGTAATTGGACCCGCCGCTCAAGATGAACTCCTCGCCGTTCCCGCCCGCGTCATACGGCCAGGCGTCCCAGTACGGGTACACCTGGTCCTCCATGTTGGTCCGGATCTCGTTGGCCATGATGTGGGCCATGGCGGTATGGACGAGCTGCCGGGCCTTGACCACGTCCATGTAATTGCGGGATGCCAGCCGCTCGGTGCGCATGATGATGGCGAAGGCGACCGCCATGAGCACCAGGGCCGAGAGGAACCCGAGCACGACGACGAGGGCGATGCCCTGCCTGTTCCTGGTAGGGCGGCCTGGCCCAGGCCGCCGCAATGCCGGCGGCGCGTTCAGCGAACGCGCCCTACCCCCGACTGCCTGTTTACTCGGGCTCATGTGTTTATCTCGAATACCCCAGCCGGTTCGGGAAATAGACCCGGGCCGCGTATCGCCGGGAATGCTTGTCCCGGTACGCGTACGCCGCCGTCTTGTCCGCCAGGTTCCAAAGGTCGGCCATCTGGATGCTCTCCTCCTCCGAAAACATCTCCAGGTACATGTCGATCCACAGCGGCAGCTTGTCGCCGTGGTTGGTGCTCGCGTAAGAGTAAACGTATCGCCCATCATCCTCGCTGAACGCCCAGACCTCGAAGGCGGCCACGTTTTCGCCAACAGCCTCCATCTCATTACCGACGTTTTCTGGGTAATGATAGGGAGGAATGATTGGTGTGAAGTACTTCCACCATTCCTTGTTATGATAGGTGCTTTGGAGAAGGCCCTCTTTGTCCCTGGTCAAGTCACCTGTCTTGCGAGAACGAACCAGAGTAAACCGATTCGCAATGGGGATGTTCGCTTCATCCCACATATTGGTCACAAAGTAAATATGATGCGGAGCAGCGCGGCGCATATCGGACCCATACAATGGTGTGCGCACCGCCGACACGAAGAAGAGTTCGTCCGACTGCCACCCATAGGACAACACGCCGTACCAGGGATTCTCGCTCTCGAGCTTGAAGGACACGGTCTTGTCCGCAAACGACTGCGAAAGCTCCCGCACCAGGAAGTCCATCACGGCCCGCCCTTCGCCGAGGTCGTAGGCCCGCTTCGTGCCCTGCTTCCAGATGCGGGTGCTGTCCGTGAAGATGTTGCCGAGGACGAGGACGATGACCATGAGAATGGACATGGCCGCCATGATCTCGATCAGGGTGAAACCCCGACGCCGCGCGCTCTGGATGGAGAGGTTCATGGGTTGACGTTCGACAGTTCGACGTAGAACTTGCGCACCAGGTCGGTCGGCCCGAATTCGCCGGGCAGCACTTCGAGCCGGGCGTACGCCAGGTGATTGCGCAGGGCGCCAGCCACGGGGCGGATATCCAGCTTGTAGCGCATGGCGTATTCCGTGAACTGCTGCTCGGTCCACCGGTTGATGTACCGGTTCGTCCGCCAGGTGGCCGTCGGAACCACGGTCAGCTGGCCCACGTTGGCCCAGATGTCCGTGGCGGCCGGGATCGCGGCGATGTCGTACTGCAGCCGCGCCCATTCCATGGTCACGGCCTGGGCCATGATCGCGCTCATGACGTCCTCGGCGAAGAAGGCGGCCATGGTGTCGTCCTGCGAGGCCTTGTCCGTGTCCAGCGCGGAGAAGAACAGGCCGAAGATCGCCATCAGGCCGATCCCGATCACCATCATCGCCAGGGCCACTTCCACCAGGGTGAAGCCCGCCTTTATTGGGACCTGTGTCTTCATGGCGTGTATTCCCGCGCGCGGATCCGGCCAGTCAGGGGTTGCACATTAATTTCGGTAATAGGCGCATTGGAACGAGCGCTTGGTAATTCCGCCGTTCCTGCTGCGAGATCAGCTTGAACAGTTCCCTCCGTCAAGTATACAGCAAATGGAGTATTTCCCATCGTCGTAGCTCCATCAGGACGGAACGCGACCGTGCTCATCTCCACATTCGGTCCATTCGTAGTTGGGAACGGAACAATTTCAATTGGCTCGCTCCTCTGGAACAAGTTCTTGATCCCCCCCATGCCGGAGTAATAAACGGGCGTAAACACCACGCCCGGCGGCAGGATGTTCCATTCGCCCAGGTACTGGCTCACGGGGGTCCGGGCGAACGGCGCGTAGGCGCGGAACGCCTTCTCGGCCTCGCGCGGCTGTCCCGCGAACAGGGCGGGCGTATTGTCGGGGAACAGCAGGTAGACGTATCGGCGGCCCGTGATCGCCGCTTGACGGGCCAGGGTCATGGTGGTCGTGAGTTGGAACGACGCCGTCCGCAGCCGGCCCCCGCGGTCGGCCCCCTGGAACGTCGGGAGGGCGATGAGCATGAGGGCGGCGATGATGACGATCACCACCATCAACTCGACCAGCGTAAAGGCTGACTTTCTGGAAGTCATAAGGATTCAGTGTCTAGATCCGCTCCGTCACTCTGCCACTTTGCCACTCTGCCACTTTCCCCTCACCACGACTTGATATTGTCGTCGTCCAGGTCGGCTTCCGGGCCGCGCGACCAGGCCGCGACCGGCCGGTTGGCCACGGTGCCGTACACGGGCACGTTCTTGCAGTCGTTGTCGAACGCCGTGTCCACGGTGATGGTGTACTGCCGCTGCCAGGGGTCGATGAAGTTGCCGTCCCCATCCAGGGCCTTGTCCGCCAGCTCGATGTACACGATGCGGCGGGGATTGTTGACGTGGGTCGCGTTGCCCGGGCCGTCGATGGCGCGTAAGACGTTCAGGAGCTGGGCGTTCGCCACGGCGCCGAGTTCGCTGTAGGTCAGGTCGTCCTGCTGCCCGCTGTTGTGCGGGAACCGGGAATAGTCGTTGAAGTAGGCCTTGACGGCGGTCTCGATGGTCTTGATCTCGGCGGCGGCCTGGGCCTTCTTGGCGCTGATCATGGCCTTGCTGATCACCGGCACGGAGATCGCGGCCAGGATGCCGATGATGGCGATGACCACCAGCAGCTCGATCAGTGTAAACCCTTTATTTTTCCTCATGATGGCCTCTTCTTCCCCTTCGCGTTCATTGGCGTTAATTCGCGGTCGTATCCCCCGTTTTTCGCGGTTAAAGGTGCTCGATCCTCGTCTCGATGTTGTCCGGGTCCGGCCCGTAGGACCAGAGCTTGAACTGGTACCGGCCCAGGCTCTCGTACTGGTAGGCCCGCTCCCACGGGTCCTTGAACGTGACTTCGGGGTTGAAATTGGTCAGGGCGGTCCGGACGGCGTCCCACTCCGCCCCGCCGGCGTCCATGGCGCCGGTCAGCAGGGGGTACCCGCCGTAGTCCAGGCGGTATTTTTCCAGGGCGTTCTTGATCTGCTGCAGGCCCGCCATGGCCCGGGCGTTGGCCGCCTTGCGGCCGGCGTAGCCGGTGATGCCGAAGACGATGCTGCCGAGGATGGCCATGATCATGATCACGACCATCATCTCTATCAGCGTGAACCCTTTACGCCCGCCCCGACCCTGTCTTTCCGGTCTCATGACGGCCTGCCTCCAATCCGCGGAAGCCCTTCTCATCCTTCCACTAACTAACGTACCCACACGGCGGTCGGAAGTCTAATGAAAACGGAGGATGTGAACCACAGAGGTCACGGAGGCTCACAGAGGGAAGGCCTTCGAGAAGGAATCAGGCCCATTCGTCCATATCGATCCCCTATCCTCTCCTCCGCGGCCTCTGTGTCCTCCGTGGTTAAACTTCCTGGTGCCTTCCGTTCAATATTGATTTTCCGGCCGGGTTCCGGCCAGAATTCCGCCCGGAAAGACGGAGGCTGCCATGAAGAGCACAACGATGAGCCGGCGCGAGTTCCTGGCCCTGTCCGCCCTCTCCGGGGCGGCGGTGATGACGGGCTGCGCGACGAACCCGGTGACGGGCAAGAAGGAACTGATGTTCATCAGCGAGGCGGAGGAGATCCGCATGGACTCCCAGGCGTCCCCGCACCAGTTCTCGGCCGACTACGGCCCCGTGGAAGACCCCGCCCTGAACGCCTACCTCACGCAGGTCGGCGGCAGCCTGGCGGAGCGGTCGCACCGGCCGGGCATGCCCTACACCTTCCGCGTCGTGAACGCCTCGCACGTCAACGCCTACGCCTTCCTCGGCGGCAGCATCGCGGCGACGCGCGGGATCATGCTGGCGATGGACGACGAGGCGGAACTGGCGGCCCTGCTCGGCCACGAGATCGGGCACGTCAACGCGCGCCACGCAGCCCGGTCGATGACCAGCGGCATCCTGGCCCAGGTCGCCGTCGCCGCGGCCACGGTGGCCGTCGCGGAGAAGAACGAGGACTGGGCGCCCGTGGTCGCTGGGCTGGGCGGCATCGGCGCCGGCGCGCTGCTGGCCCGGTACAGCCGGGCGCACGAGCGGGAGGCGGACGCGCTGGGCATGGAGTACATGGTGCGCAGCGGCTACAACCCGCAGGGCATGACCGGGTTGCAGGACATCCTCGTGAAGATGTCCCACGGCAAGCCGAGCGCCATCGAGCTGATGTTCGCGACGCACCCGATGAGCCAGGAGCGGTACGACACCGCCGTCAAGCGGGCCCGGTCCGAATACGGCGAATCCGCCAGCCTGCCGCTCTACCGCGAGCGATACATGGACAGCACGGCCGCCCTCCGAACGCTCCAGCCCACCGTGGACGAGATCCAGAAGGGCGACAAATCCGTGGGCGATAAGAAGCTCGAGGAGGGACTGTCCCACTACAAGGCCGCGCTGGAGAAGACGCCGGACGATTACGAGGCCCTGCTGAAGGCCTCGAAGGTCTGCCTGGCCCTGAACCGCCCCGCGGACGCGCAGTCCTACGCCGCCGCGGCCAAGGCCGCCTACCCGCAGGAGGCGCAGGCCTATCACGTCGAGGGCATGGCGGCGCTGTACAACAGCCGGTATGACAAGGCCCTGGCGGACTTCAACCACTACGACCGGATCCTGCCCGGCAATCCCAACACGACGTTTTACTCGGGCTTCGCGCTCGAGGGCATGGGCCGCCGATCGGAGGCGGGCGCGAAGTACAAGGCCTACCTCCAGGCCGTCGGCGAGGGCGCCGAGGCGCAGCATGCCTTCAGCCGCGTCACGGAGTGGCAGCAGTGGTAGCTCCAGGGAAGAGGAACTACGAAAAACGCGAAAGGCGCCAAAAGAACTTCCTTTCGCGTATTTCGTAGTTTCCCTCGTTTAGCGTGAAACCGTCTTCTCCCAGTCCTGCTCCGGAACCGCTCTCCGGCACGATCGAGCGCGTGACGTTCCACAGCGAGGAGTCCGGCTTCGCCGTCCTGCGCGTGAAGGTCAAGGGCTTCCGGGAACTGGTGACGGTGGTCGGCACGCTGGCCAGCGCCAACGCCGGGGAATGGCTGGACGCCAGCGGGCACTGGCTGATGGACCCGCAGCACGGCCGGCAGTTCAAGGCCGTGGAACTGCGCACGACCCAGCCCGACACGCTGGAGGGCATCGAGAAATACCTCGCGTCGGGCCTGATCAAGGGCATCGGGCCGATCTACGCCGGCAAGCTGGTCAAGGCCTTCGGGCGCGAGGTGCTGAACATCATCGAGAGCCAGTCCGCCCGGCTGGAGGACGTCGAGGGCATCGGGCCGGTCCGCCGCGCGCGGATCAAGGCGGCGTGGAACGAGCAGAAGGCCGTCCGCGAGATCATGACCTTCCTGATGAGCCACAAGGTCAGCACGTCCCGGGCGTTCCGCATCTACAAGACCTACGGCGACGCCGCCATCGAGCGCGTCCGGAAGGACCCCTATTGCCTCGCCCGCGACATCCACGGCATCGGGTTCAAGACGGCCGACCAGATCGCCGCGAGCCTGGGCGTGGAGCCGACGTCGCCGCTGCGCGCCCGGGCGGGCGTGGAGTACGTGCTGCTGGAGCTGACCGACGAGGGCCACTGCGCCTTCCCCCGCGGCGGGCTGGTCGAGCGGGCTGCAACGCTCCTGGAAATCCCGGCAGAGATCCTCGATCGCGCCGTGGCCGAGGGGCTGGACAGCGGCCGCCTCGTCGCCGGCCAGGACCGGTTCGGGGAGCCGCTGGTCTACCTCGCCGCGCTGGACCAGGCCGAGCGGCAGCTGGCCCGGCAACTGGTCGAGCTCGCGCGCGGCGCCCACCCCTGCCCTCCGATTGACATGACCAAGGCCCTGCCGTGGGTCCAGGACCGCATCCGCATGGAGCTGTCGCCCGAGCAGGCCGACGCCGTGCGGCTGGCCGTTGAGCGCAAGGTGATGATCATCACCGGCGGGCCGGGCGTGGGCAAGACGACGCTGGTCAACGCCATCCTGAAAATCCTGCGGGCCAAGAAACTCAAGGTCGTGCTCTGCGCGCCGACCGGCCGCGCCGCCAAGCGGATGACCGAGACCACCGGGCTGACGGCCAAGACCATCCATCGCCTCCTGGAATTCGACCCGGGGACCGGCGGCTTCCGGCACGACCCCGCGCACCCGCTGTCCGGCGACGTCTTTATCGTGGACGAAACCAGCATGATCGACGTCCTGCTCGCCAACCAGCTCGTCCGCGCGGTCCCGCGCCACGCCGCCCTGATCCTGGTCGGCGACGTGGACCAGTTGCCGTCGGTCGGCCCCGGCTGCGTCCTGCGCGACCTGATCGATTGCAACCAGTTTCCCGCCTGCCGCCTGACGCATATCTTCCGGCAGGCCGCCAGCAGCGCCATCGTCACCAACGCGCACCGGGTTAACACCGGGGAACTTCCGCATTATCCCAAGGAGAAGACGACGGACGGGCCGGTTTCCGATTTCTATTTCATCGAGGCCGACGAGCCGGCCGCCGGCTGCGACCGCGTCGTGAATCTCGTGCGCGACGCCATCCCGAGGCGATTCCAGATCCGGCCGCAGGACATCCAGGTCATCACCCCGATGCAGCGCGGCGAACTGGGCGCGCGGAACCTCAACCTCCGCCTCCAGGCTGCGCTCAATCCCAAGGGCCCGGCGATCGAGCGCTACGGCTGGACCTTCCGCGTCGGCGACAAGGTCATGCAGATGGAGAACGACTACGACAAGGACGTCTTCAACGGCGACATCGGGCGCATCACCGGCCTCGATGAGGTCGAGCGGGAAATCAAGGTGCGGTTCGACGACCGCGAAGTGACCTACGATTTCCAGGAGATGGACGAAGTATCCCTCGCCTACGCGACGACGATCCACAAGAGCCAGGGCAGCGAGTATCCCTGCGTCGTGATCCCGATCCACACGCAGCACTACATCCTGTTGCAGCGCAATCTATTATACACCGCCATCACGCGGGGCCGCAAGCTGGTCGTGCTGGTCGGCACCGTGAAGGCCATGGCCATCGCCGCGCACAAAGTCGAGTCCCACACGCGCGTGACCACGCTGAAGGACCGGCTCCTCGAATACGCCGGGGCGCAGATGGGTTGAACCACGGAGGCCACGGAGGTTCGCAGAGGACGGGGACGCAAAATGGCCCATGAGGTTTCCGCTTGAGGCCTTCCTCCGTGTCCTCTGCGACCTCTGTGGTTAAATCCGGATCCGTTCCTTCATCTGCTCGAATACATATCGGGCGAGTGGCTCCAGGTTTTTCACGTCTTCCAGGTTGTACTCGACGAGGACGTCCAGTGATGGGGAGTAGCCTTCCAGGTATTCGTTCCACAGCCGCACGGCGTCCCAGCCGTCCAGCCCGCGCGTGCGCTCGGACCGCTCGATCCCGAAGGCCTGCTCGATCTTCTTGAGCCCGCCGCTGAAGCCGATCTTCTTCAGCGGGAACCGGAGATCGAGATGGATATGGTTGAACAGGTTGTGCCGGAACCGCTGGCGGATCAGGGGCATGTCGAAGGCCGCGCCGTTGAACGTGACGACCAGCGGGTGGGCCTCGATGACCTCGACGGCCTTGTCCAGATCGCGCTCCGCCACGAAGGCCCTCGCCTCCCGGCCGTCGTACACGCCGATGACCGTGATCGCGTCCGGGCCGACGTACCCGTTGGTCTCGATGTCCACGTAGAGAGCCTGGCCGGCCAGGTCGCCCAGCGCCCGCCACTTGTGCGCGGACGGCAGGCAGTGCTCGAAGTGTTTCCAGTCGCCGGCGGCGTACCGCCGGATGGATTCCTCCACGGTCGGCGCCACACGGTCATAGCGGTTCCCGCAGAGGCGCCCGCATCCGTGGGCGTCCAGAAACGCCGTCCAGTCGCGGATCCCCTCCCGCCAGAACCGCCGCTCGCGGGTCTCGCCGATGCCGGGCAAGTGGAGGAAGGTTTGCTGAAGCATGGGCGTAGGGGCGCTGCTTGCAGCGCCCGTGGGCGCCTTCAAGCGGCGCCCCTACCGGGCCATCTGCACATCATGGCTTTTTTCGAACGTTGCGATGTCCGCCTCGTGCTGCAGCGTCAGCCCGATCGCGTCCAAGCCGCGGCGCAGGTGCTCCTTCACGCCGGGATCGATCTGGAAATGGAAGGAAATCTCCTCTTGCACGTGCAGCACGACGCGCTGCTCGTCCAGGTCGACCGTGGCCTCCAGCCCCGGGAACCGGCCGACCATCTGGAAGATCTCCTCGACCTCGGCCTCGGACAGCTCGACGGTCAGCAGGCCGTTCTGCACGCAGTTGTTCCGGAAGATGTCCGCGAACGCGGGTACGCGAGCGTCGCCCTGCTGGCGCCACGGCGCGATGACAACGCGGAAGCCGTACTGCATCACGGCCCAGACCGCGTGCTCGCGGCTGGAGCCGCAGCCGAAGTTGTTGCGGGTGACCAGGATGGAGGCCCCCTTGAACTCGGGCCGGTTGGGCGGGAATTCCGGGTTGGGTCTCCCGTCCGGCAGGTAGCGCCAGTCGAAGAACAGGGCCTCGCCGAATCCGGTCCGCTTGATCGACTTCAGGAATTGCTTCGGGATGATCTGGTCCGTGTCCACGTTGGCGTTGTCCAGCGGGGCCACGATGCCGCGATGCGTTGAAAATGCTTTCATGCGCGGGTTTCCTTCCTCACATCCGTTCCCGGATATCCACGAAATGACCTTCGACGGCGGCCCAGGCGGCCATCTCGGGGCTGCACAGGTGCGTGCGCCCGCCCTTGCCCTGCCGTCCCTCGAAGTTGCGGTTCGACGTTGCGGCGCAGCGTTCGCCGGGCTTCAGCTGGTCCGGGTTCATCGCCAGGCACATGCTGCAGCCCGCGTAGCGCCACTCCGCGCCGGCGGCGACAAAGATCTTGTCCAGCCCCTCCGCCATGGCCTGCCGGCGCACGGCGGCCGAGCCGGGCACGACCATCGCCTTCACGTTCTTCGCGATCTTCCGCCCCTTCAGGATGGCGGCGGCCCTGCGCAGGTCCTCGATGCGCCCGTTGGTGCAGCTCCCGATGAACACGGTGTCCACCTTGATGTCCGTCATCCGCATGCCCGGCGTCAGGCCCATGTAGGCCAGGGCCTGCTCGACATCCTTGGCGCTGTAGCCGGGCACCTTGCCGGGCGCCGGGACGACGCTGCTGACGTCGGTCACCATGCCGGGGCTGGTGCCCCAGGTCACCTGCGGCGCGATGGCCGAGGCGTCGATGGTCAGCTCGCGGTCGAACTTCGCGCCGGGGTCGCTGGGCAGGGTCTTCCAGAACGCCACGGCCTTGTCCAGCGCGGCGCCCCTCGGCGCGAACGGCCGGTCTCCCGAGGCGATGTACTGGAACGTCGTGTCGTCGGGCGCGATCATCCCGGCGCGCGCGCCGGCCTCGATGCTCATGTTGCCGATGGTCATCCGCGCCTCCATGGACAGCGCGGACACGGCCGAGCCGGCATATTCCAGGACATAGCCCGTGCCCCCGGCCGTCCCGATCAGGCCGATCAGCTTCAGGATCATGTCCTTCGACGTCGCGCCCGGCTTCAGGCGGCCGGTGTACTCGACCCGGAAGGTCTTCGGCTTCTTCTGGCGCAGCGTCTGGGTCGCCAGGACGTGCTCGACCTCGGAGGTCCCGATGCCGAAGGCCAGCGTCCCGAACGCGCCGTGCGTAGCCGTGTGCGAGTCGCCGCACACGATGGTCGTGCCGGGCAGCGTCAGGCCCAACTCCGGGCCGATGATGTGGACAATGCCCACGCGCTCGCTCTTCAGGTCGTACAGCGTCACGCCGAAAGCGCGGCAGTTCTGCTCCAGCGCCTCCACCTGCGCCTTGGAAATGGGGTCGCGGATGACGGTCTGCTGGTCCGTGGGGATGTTGTGATCCATCGTGGCGAACGTCAGGCCCGGGCGGCGGACCTTGCGCCCGGCCAGCCGCAGCCCCTCGAAGGCCTGCGGGCTGGTCACCTCGTGCACCAGCTGCCGGTCGATGTAGAGCAACGCGCTACCGTCCGGCAGCGTCCTGACCACGTGCCGGTCCCAGATTTTCTCGAACAATGTCTTGCTCATGGCGGCAGAGACTATACGGGGGGCCGCCCGCCCGGTCAATGAGGGTATGGCCGCGCCAGACGCGGGCGGCCCGGCGGATCCGCCCGGCCCGTCAGGTCTCTTCCGCGCCGCGGGCCATGACCACCTTGCCGGTCCGCACCAGCTCGATGACCTGGAACTTCTTCACCAGGCCGATCATGGCGTCGAGCTTGTCCGTGGTCCCGGTGACCATGAGGATCATGGACGACTCCGTCCAATCCACGGTCTTCGCGCCGAAATGGTCCGCGATCTGCAGCGCCTCGGTCCGCTCCTCCGCCGTGACCCGGATCTTCACCAGCGCCAGCTCGCGCACGACGATGTCCTCGCCCGTGTGGTCCACGCAGTGCATCACGTCGATCAGCTTGCGCAGCGCCTCGATGACCTGCTGCAGGCCGGACGGATCGCCCTTGGCCGTGATCGTCATCCGGGAGAAGTTGCCGTCCACGGACGAAGACACGACCAGCGAGTCGATATTGAAGCCGCGCCGGGCAAAGACCTGCGCGATGCGCGCCAGCACGCCGGGCTTGTTCGCCACGTACACGCTCAAGGTATGGGTATCGCTGCCGTTTGCAACTTGCGTCATGGCCTGTTCCCTTTCTTCTCCGGGCGGTTCACGTCGAGCCCGTGGGTTTTTCCATCTTCTGCCGCGGCGGCTCCACGAGGAGGTCCTCCAGGGCCCGGCCCGCCGGCACCATGGGGAAGACGTTGTCCGTCTTCACCACCTCGGCGTTGACCAGGCACGGCCCCTCGTTGTACTCCAACGCGCGGGTCAGGATCTTCCGCACGTCGGCCGGGCGTTTCAGCGTCAGCCCCTTCCCGTTTTCATAGCTCTCGATCAGCCGGGCGAAGTCCGGGTTGCCCTCCAGGTCCACTCCGCTCTTCCGGTCGTCGTAGAACATCTGCTGCCACTGCCGCACCATGCCCAGGTAATGGTTGTTGAGCACGATGATCTTGATCGGCAGCTTGTGCAGGCAGGCCGTCGCCAGCTCCGACATGGTCATCTGGAACCCGCCGTCGCCGCAGAACAGCACAACGGTGTCTTTCGGGCGCCCAAACTGTGCGCCGATCGCCGCCGGGAACCCGTATCCCATGGTCCCCGCGCCGCCGGAGCTCAACCAGTCCAGCCGGCCGTCGGTCTTCCAGAACTGCGCCGCCCACATCTGGTGCTGGCCCACGTCGGTCACCACGACCGCCTTGCCGCCGGTCAGCTTGTACAGCTCGTCCATGATATGCTGCATCTTCAGCCCGCCCTGCTTCTTGTAGTGCAGCGGGAACTTCTTCTTGTAGCCCTCCAGGCGCGCCAGCCACTCGGCCGTGTCCAGACGGGCCACGTGCTTGTTCAGCTCCTCCAGGATCGGCCGGGCGTCGCCCACCAGGAACAGGTCCGGCTTGATCATCTTGCCGATCTCCGACGGGTCCACGTCGATGTGGATCTTCGTCGCGTTGCGGCCGAACTTGTCCGGCTGCCCGATGATCCGGTCGTCGAACCGGGACCCGATGGACATGATCAGGTCGGCCTCCACCACGGCCTTCGTCGCGTAGGCGGTCCCGTGCATGCCCAGCATCCCAAGCGACAGGCGGTGCGTTTCCGGGAACCCGCCCTTGCCCAGCAGCGTGTTCACCACCGGGGCATTCAGTTTTTCCGCCAGCGCCTTCACCTGCGCGCAGGCGTCCGAGATGATCGCGCCGTGGCCCACCAGCAGCACGGGTTTGCGCGACTTGTTCAGGGCCTCGGCGATCTCGAGGATCTTCTCCTTGTCGATCGTCTCCGGGTAGGGCTTGTAGCCCGGCAGGTCCATTTCCTGGTAGAGGTCCGCCGTGCAGGCCGCCGCGCCCACGTCCTTCGGGAGGTCGATGAGCACGGGCCCCGGTCGTCCCGTCGTGGCGATGTAATACGCCTCGCGGGCCACCCGCGGAATGTCGTTCGCGTTCTTCACCAGGTAGCTATGTTTCACCACGGGCATCGTGATGCCGAAGATATCCGCCTCCTGAAAGGCGTCCTTGCCGAGCATCCAGGACACCGACTGCCCTGTGATCACGATCATGGGCACCGAGTCCATGTGCGCCGTCATGATCCCCGTCAGCGTGTTCGTGGCCCCTGGCCCGCTGGTCACCAGCACTGCCGCCGGTTTTCCCGTTGCGCGGGCATAGCCATCTGCCATGTGCGCCGCTCCCTGCTCATGTCTGACCAGCACAAACTTGATCTTTGTGTTGGTTGTTATTAAAGCATCGAATATCGGGATGGCCGCGCCACCTGACAGCCCAAACATGTACTCAATGCCTTCTCTTTCAAGGCACTTCACTAGAGCTTGAGCGCCATCTGTCTTCTTTTCAACCATATGTCCTCCAATGAACAGTAACAATATATGTCTCTACACTAAAACATAGATGATTTGTCATTCATGGCAAGAAGAAAATGCAACATATTATATAAAGTTGAAATAGATCAGCAAATAACAAGCAATATTACGCATAGCGATTGTCAATATATAAATATCGCTCCTGTGATAAATGTCAGTTTGTTGCATTGACGGCCGTTAGCGGAGAACGCTATTTTGCAGCAGGTTAAGGAGGAAACATGCAACTCTTGTCCTGGCTGCATTCGACGGTCTTGGGCGTGCAAATGCTGTTTGTAGCGTTTGGCGCGCTGGTTCTGGTTCCCCTGCTTACCGGTATGTCGCCGTGCCTGGCTTTGTTTACGGCCGGCGCGGGCACGCTCCTGTTCCATGCCATCACCAAGGGAAAGGTTCCGATCTTCCTGGCCAGTTCGTTCGCCTTTATCGCGCCGATTCAGCAGGCCATCCCGCAGTTCGGACTGGGCGCCACGCTCGGCGGCCTGGCGGCCGCGGGCCTTTTCTACCTGGTCTTGAGCGCCATGATCCTGTTCGGGGGCGCCGGAACGATTCATCGCCTCATGCCCTCCATCGTCACGGGGCCGGTGATCATGGTCATCGGCTTGAAACTCGCGCCGGTGGCCGTGGGCATGTGCAAATCCTTCACGTCGGGCGGAGCGCCCGAAGGGCAGGCCATGGCCGTGGCCCTGATCTCCCTGGCGACGGCGATCGGCGTGGTGATGTTCGGAAGGGGCACGCTGAAGCTGATCCCCATCCTTTGCGGTGTGGCGGTCGGTTACGTGATCTGTCTGATCCTGGGCCGCGTGAACTTCGAGGCGTTGTCGACGGCCCCCTGGCTGTCGACTCCCTGGAGCGAGGCGATGCGGTGCGGGCAGTTCGAGTGGCCCCGGCTGGACTGGGCGGCCATCGCGTTTCTCGTCCCCGTGGCCCTGGCCCCCTCCATCGAACACGTCGGCGACATCCTGGCCATCTCCAATGTCACCGGCCAGGATTACGTGCGTGATCCCGGGCTGCACCGCACGCTGGCGGGCGACGGCCTCGCCACCTCTCTGGCCGCGCTGCTGGGCGGGCCGCCGAACACGACCTACTCGGAGGTGACCGGGGCGGTGGCCCTGACCCGGGCCTTCGAACCCAAATACATGCGCATCGCCGCCGTGACGGCCATGCTGGTGGCCTTCGTGAGCAAGCTCGGCGGATTCCTCCGCACCATCCCCTCCCCCGTGATGGGCGGCATCATGGTGCTGCTGTTCGGCATGATCGCGGCCATCGGCGCCGGGACGCTGGTCAAGGCCCAGCTGGACATGAGCAAGCCGCGTAACCTCGTGATCGCCTCGGTGATCCTGGTCGTTGGCATCGGCGACCTCCAGGTCAGCTGCGGCCGGTTCGCGATGGGCGGCATCGGCCTGGCGGGCATCGTCGGCATCCTGCTGAACCTCGTGCTGCCGCAGGACGGGGCGGAGAAGAAGTGAAGGGTGAATCGTGAATGGTGGAAGTTTATTCCACCGAGACCACGGTTCGCTCGCCGCCCTTCTCGATCTCCATCAAGGTGCCTTCGAGCCCTTCCTTCCGGATGATATCCAGGATCTCGACGACGTTGATGCCCTTGCGGGCCAGGTCCTCGGCGACGGCGCGCGGGATCAGTTTGCCGGCCAAGCGGGCGACGACCAGGGGGATCGTGATCGCCGACTTCGGTTTCTCGCTGCCGGCCGCGTACGTCTTGATCCGCAGGCTTCGCATGGCGGCTCCAAGGCTTGGTCTACACGCGCGTGTGTGCTATGCTGGGCACAGGATACAGGAAAAACCCGGGAGGAGGCAACACCATGGTTACCGCGCTGGTTCTGCTGAACGTGGATCGGGACAAGGTCAACGAGGTCGCGGAGCAATTGGCCGGCCAGGCCGGGATCTCGGAGGTCTACTCGGTCGCCGGCCAGTACGACCTGGTCGCCATCATCCGGGTCAAGGACAACGAGGGCATGGCGGACCTGGTGACCAAGCACCTGCTCAAGGTCCGGGGCATCACCCGCTCGCAGACCCTAATCGCCTTCCAGGTCTATTCCAAGCACGACCTCGAGACCATGTTCTCGATCGGGACGTAAAGCCGCCGGACTACGCGTTGAACCGGAAGTGGATCACGTCGCCGTCCTGGACCTCGTAGGTCTTGCCTTCCAGCCGGAGCGTGGCGTTGTCGCGGCAGGCCGCCCAGGACTTCGTTTTCAGCAGTTCCGCGCTGGCCACGGTCTCGGCCCGGATGAAGCCGCGCTCGATATCGCTGTGCACCTTGCCGGCGGCGGCCTGGGCATGCGTGCCGCGGCGGATCGTCCAGGCCCGTACTTCGTCCTCGCCCACGGTGAAGAAACTGATCAGGTTGAGGAGCCGGTAGGCGGCCTGGATCAGGCGGATGCGGGCCGGCTCTTCCAGGCCATAGTCCTTCAGGAAAGCGGCCTGCGCGGACGCTTCGAGCTGGGCCATCTCGGCCTCGAGCGCGGCGCAGAACGCGAGCGTTTCGCAGCCGAGGCGGTCCGCCGCCTGCCGCAACGCGCCCAGCGTCTCCCCCTTGAGGTCCCCCTCCCCCGTGTTGGCGATGACCAGGGCCGGCTTCATGGAAAGGAACTGGAACGTGCGCAGCGTCTTCTCTTCTTCCGCGTTCCACCCGACCCGGCGCAGCGGCGTCCCGGCCTCGAGGGCCGCCTTGCCCTTCTGCAGGGCGGCCTCCTCGGCCGGATTGGTTTTCAGGCCGCGTTTCTTCTCGTGCTCGATCCGCCCGAGCCGGGTCTCGACCTTTTCCAGGTCGGCGAACACGATTTCGAGCGCCGTGGATTCCAGCTGCGCGGCCGGGTCCAGCGGCTTCCCGCGGCCGTCCATGTCGCCGAAGGCCTGCACGACCAGCACGAACGCGTCGGCCTCGCCGAGCAGGGCCGCCAGCGACGACAGGGCGTGGCCTCCTTCGGGGACCGGCGGCAGGGCCACGTCCACGAAGGACACCTCCGCGGGCGTGTATTTCTCGGGCTGGTACATGTCCCGGAGCGCGGCCAGGCGCGCGTCGGGCACCTTGACCATGCCGAGGTGATGCGCGCCCTTCGCGCTGAAATGCCGGCCTTCCGGCGTGTTCGTCAGCGCCTCGAACACGGTGGTCTTCCCCGAGCGGGGCGCGCCGATCAGATACAGTGACAGGGCCATACGGATTCCTTTCGCGCCGCCGTTTATAGCGGAAGAAAGGGCGGGCGCGAAACAAAAAGCGCGGGCTTTAGGCTGGACGGCAGGAAGTCCGGCCCCTAGGATTTCGACAGATACGAACGGGAGCAGCCATGGATCATTTTACGGCACCGCCTCAAGACCCCGCCGGGAACCCCGCGCCCGACCCCGATGAAAACTGGCCCCGCAGCGGCCCGAACATCGCGCTCCTGCTGCTGGCCATCCTCGTCATCGCGGCGGTCGTGGTGTACGCGGTGTTCCGCTGGAAGAACCGGCCCGAGGACCACTCCCCCGCCGCGCCGGAGGTGGCCGTCGGCGACTCCCGCGAGCGGGTCGTGGACATCCTGGGCAAGCCGCGCGGCACCACGCTCGTCGGCGGCCAGGAGATCCTGATCTACTCCAACGGGCAGGTCATCATCGAGAACGGCGTCGCCGCCAGCGTCGAGATCGGTTCCGGCCGCCAGCGCGGCGAGGTGACCAGCGAGGGCTCGCAGATCATCCTGCAGAAAGGCGGGCGGATCGTCGAGGAGGAGAAGGCCGGCCCATGAGCGGACCGGAGATCACGGAACGCGACCGGCGCATGGCGCAGCAGTGCGTGGACTGCCCCGTGTGCCGGCATGCGCGCCGGAAGCAGCGCGGCCTGGCCTTCTGGTTCGTCAAGACCATCGAGGGCGGCCTGTGCCCGTACTGCCGGGCCTACGAGAAGGTCTACGGCCGCAAGGCGCACGAGCCGGCGTCCTGATCAGGCGAAGTGCTCGTACCCGGCGCGACCCGGCGTGAGCACGCGGCCGGTCCGATCCCGCAGCACCAGGCGCCCCGGCTCCGCGGTGATGGTCCCCACGGAGGAACAGGGCAACTTGAAACGGGCTTTCCAGGCGGCCTCGAAATCCGCAACACGGGCGGCCGGCACGGCAAAAAGCAGTTCGTAATCCTCGCCGTCTCCCAGCGCATGCTCCAGCGGGCTGCGCCCGTCTTTCGCGGCGAGGGCATCCGGCGCGACGGGCACGCGCTGCGACTGGAGTTCGGCGCCCGCCCGGCTTCGCTCCAGCATCCGCTCCAGGTCCACGAGCAGCCCGTCGCTGATATCCATCATCGCCGTGGCCCATCGGCCCTCCCGGAGCCAGGCGCCCTCCGCCACGCGCGGCTCGAAGTCCAGGTGCCGGCCGGCCAGGCTCCCGCCGAGGGCGCCCGTCACGTACAGCACGTCGCCCGGCCTGGCGCCGGATCGCAACACGGCTTCGCCCGCCGGCAGCCGGCCGACCCCGAACACGTGCAGCTCGCGGACGGGGCCGCCGGTGGTGTCGCCGCCGACGATGGCCAGGTGGAAGCGCGCGGCCAGGCGGGCCGCGCCGCGGTAGACCGACTCGGCCCATTCGACCGGGGTCTCCGCGGGGGCGACGAGATCGACCAGCGCCCAGAGCGGCTCGCCGCCCATCGCCGCGAAATCGCTCAAGACCCTGCCGATGGCCTTGTGGCCGATCGACTCCGGCGGCGCGTCGGGCAAAAAGTGGGTGTTTTCGATCACGGCATCGGAGGTCAGCAGCAGGTCGTACGCCCCGGCGTGCCCGACCACGGCCACGTCGTCGCCGATGCCCACCCGCACATCGGCGCGATCCGGAACCAACCGGGCCAGGCGCCGGATCACTTCCCGCTCGCCAAGCTGGCGGAACGTGGTCATGAGGCGGCGCGGCGCTTCCGGGCTACGGGTCCCGCCGAGGCCCCGGATTTCAGGAGTCCGGCCAGGCTCTTCGTGTACGGCGGGCGCGCGATGCCCCGCTCGCAGACGATGGCGCGGACCAGGCTCGCGGGCGTGACGTCGAAGGCCGGCGAATGCACCTTGACGCCGCGGGGGGCCGTGCGACGACCCATGCCCTCGGTGACCTCCTCGGCGGGGCGGTGCTCGATCGGGATGTGCCGGCCGTCGGGAATCGCGGGATCGAACGTGGTCGTCGGCGCCAGGACGTACAGCGGGATTTCGTGGGCGGCGGCCAGCACGGCGAGGGAGTACGTCCCGATCTTGTTGGCCGTGTCGCCGTTGGCGGCGATCCGGTCGGCGCCGACGAGCACGGCGTCGATCTTCCCGGCGGCCATGACCGAGGCCGCCATGTTGTCGCAGATCAGGGTCACGTCCACGCCCGCCTGCATCAGCTCCCAGGCGGTCAGGCGCGCGCCCTGGAGCAGCGGCCGGGTTTCGTCGGCGAACACCCTGACCTTCCACCCGCGCTCCCGGGCCAGGTAGACGGGCGCGAGGGCGGTCCCGTACTCGGCGGTGGCCAGGCCGCCCGCGTTGCAGTGCGTGAGCACGGTGAAGCCGTCGCGCAGCAGCGTCAGGCCGTGCCGCCCGATGGCCCGGCACATGGCCGCGTCCTCGTCGCGGATCGCCTGGGCCTCCTTCGCGAGGGCTTCGCGGAAGCGGTCGGGAGGCAGGCCGGCCAGGCCGGCGGCGACCTTCTTCATGCGCTCGAGCATGTTGAACAGGTTCACCGCGGTGGGGCGCGAACCGGCGAGGTACGAGGCGCCCTTCACGACGGCCTTGAGCAGGCCCGGCGTGTCGGAGGCGGAACTGGCCTGCGCGGCGAGCGCCACGCCCATGGCGGCGGCGACGCCGATGGCCGGCGCGCCGCGGACCTTCAACTCTCGGATCGCCGTCCAGAGCTCCCGCACGTCCTTCGTTTCCAGGTAGACCAGTTCCTCCGGCAGCTTCGTCTGGTCGACCAGGCGCACGCGGCCGGGCACCCGGCGCCGGGCGCCGTCCGGAACCCACTCGATTGTCTTCAACGCCATGCGGCCTCTCCCCCGCGCGATCAACGCCACCAGCCCAGCATGACCAGGTTGATCCCGTTGAACAGCGCGTGCATCGTCACGGGCACCAGCAGGGAACCCGAGAATATATAGCCCAGCGAAAAGGCGACGGCGATGAGAAACAGGGGGAGCAGGGACGGCAGGTGCCCGTGCACGGCCGCGAACAGCGCGGACACTGCGACGACGGCCACGGCCGTTCCCCAGCGCCGGGCGACGAGGGTCAGGAGGATGCCGCGGAAAAAGATTTCCTCGAAGATGGGCGCCAGTCCGACCGCGAGCAGGAACAGCAGCAGGCGGACCCAGCCCGAGGATTCCGTGGCGAAGGCCACCGCCACGTCCTGCCAGTCGGGCGTATAGCCGCTCGCGCGCAGGCCGATCTGGTAGAGGATGGAGTAAAACCAGATAAACGGCATGGCCGCCAGGTAGTAGAGGGCGCCCGCCCCCACCCTGGATGTCCAGGTCCCCCGCAGGCCGCCGAACGCCTGGCGCCAGGTCAGGCCGCGCCGGGCCAGCGAACGGCTGACCAGCCACAAGCCGCCCAGGTTGAACAATCCGCTCTGCACCACGACCCAGAGCGTTTCCAGGCCGTCCGCCGCCTTCCAGAGCGGCGCGAGGAAGAAAAGCGCCGCGTACCACAGGCTCATCCAGATGACCACGCCCGCGGCTTCCCGCAGGAACCACGGGCGGCGCAGGAGAATCCGTTCGCGGGCCGGCCATCGGGTCGATTGACGCCGCAGGGACACGGCCAGCACGGCCACGGCGGCCAGGCCCAGGCCGACGATCAGCAGGAAGAAAACACCGATGAGCCAGGCTTGCTCGCCCGCGGCCTCCATGGCTCGGGCGGTTTCGGGCCCCGGGGCGCCCGCGTTCAGGGCCAGGGGGATCATGCGGACGGGCCGGCGGCCGGCGGAGGGCTCTCGATCGTCTCGCGAACCACGTAGATCGGCTTGTTCTGCGACTCGTGGTACGTGCGGATCTGCATCTCCGCCAGCAGGCCCATGCTGATGAACTGCAGGCCGAAGAAGACCAGCATGAACGACGTCATGATCCAGAAGGGCCGCTTGATGAGGTCGGCGCCCAACGTCGTGCCGAACAGCCGGTAGGACAGGTTCGCCGCGGCCATGAGCCCGAGCATGAGCGCGCCGACGACGCCGAGCAGGCCGCCGATGCGCCCGAAGATCTGGATGGGCCCGCGGCTGTAGTGCAGGATGAACTTGACCGTGATCAGGTCCAGGATGACCCGCGTCGTCCGGGACAGGCCGTACTTGGATTTGCCGAAACGGCGCGCGTGGTGCCGGACTTCCACTTCCTCCAGGCGCCCCCCCACCCAGCTGGCCAGCGCCGGGATGAACCGGTGCATCTCGCCGTAGAGCCGGACACCCTGGAGCACCTCGCGCCGGTAGGCCTTCAGGGTGCAACCGTAGTCGTGGAGCCGGACGCCCGTGATCCGGCTGATCAGCGCATTGGCCATCATCGACGGCAGGCGCCGCGAGAGGAACTTGTCCTGCCGGTCCTTCCGCCAGCCGCTGACCACGTCCGCCCCGGCGTCCACGCGCTCCAGCAGGAGCCCGATGTCGGCGGGATCGTTCTGCAGGTCGGCGTCGAGGGTGACCACGACGCGGCCCTTCGCGTGGTCGAATCCCGCGCTCATGGCGGCCGTCTGGCCGAAGTTCCGGCGCAGGCGCACGAGCTTCATATGCGGGAACCGGCGCGCGCCGTCGACCAGGCGGTCCCAGGTGGAATCCGCGCTCCCGTCGTCCACCAGCACGGCCTCGTAGGAGCGCCCCAGCTTCGACAGGGAATCGTGCAGGGCCTGCATCAGGGGCCCGACGCTCTCCTCCTCGTTGAAGACGGGCACCACCACGGAGACATCCGTTTCCTTGCGCTCTTCGCTCATCGGCTCCTCGAATCCGGGCTCACGCGCCCTGCGGGTCCAGCAGCTTGAATCCCAGCTTCGGGTCGTGGCGGCGCACCCCGCGGCTGCCTTTCAGTTCGACCAGGACGACTTCCAGGACATGCCACGTCTTGACGCCGACACGCGAGCACCCCGTCACGGCCTTGCGGCCGCGGCCCGCCGCCAGGTGGAGGTGAAGGAACGGGTGACCCTCGTCGTCCGGGAAGAGCGTGCCCGTGCCGGCGACCTCGTGGGCGTCGTCCAGGGTGTGAATCATGGAAATCAGGTTCTTCGCCCGGCCTTTTTCCGGCCCGACGACCAGCCGGCTGCCCTTGTCCGCGCCACCGACCACGATGACCGACGCCGCGCGGACGTTGTGCTCCTCGGCGAACCGCTCGATAACCTCGTGCACCACGTCGCCGTCCTCCAACCGGAGAACGAAAACGCGGCCCAGGCTGACCTGCTCATATTTCATGGCGCCTCCGGCTCCGCGGGCGCGGGCTCGGGCGGGGCCCGACGCGAATGCCGCCGCGACTTCTTCACGGGTTTATCCGTTTCCACGGCGGCCGGCGCGGGGCCGGCTGATTCCACCGGCGCGGGCTCCACCACGGGCGCCGGCTCCGGCGCGACCTCCGGGGCTGGGGATTCAACGGACGAAACTTCGGATGCCGGCGGTTCCATCGCAATCGGCGGCGGCTCCGGCTCCGCCGGGGGGACCGGTTCCGCCGGGGGCGCGAGTTCGGGTTCGGTCGGAACGGGAATGGCGCCGGGAGGCAATGCCTCGGAGGCATCGGCCGAAGCGGCCGGAGGTGGGGCTTCCCGCGCGATCGAAGGGGCGGGAAGAGCCTCGCGGGGCGAGGCCGCCCGGTTGGCCCACACCAGGAACATCACCGCGCCCGCGGCCAGCACCGCCACGACGGCGAAGACGGCCGTGACGATCATGAAGCGGCGCTCCGACCGCTCCATGGCGTCGCGCAGCATCTTCTCGGAATCCGCGGCCTTGACGATCAACTGTTCCACCGCCCGGCCCGACGACCGGCTGGTCTGGTCCATGACCCCGAGCGTCTGGTTGAAGCGGTTCATGCTGTCGATCAGCTGCTGGTCGTGGGTGGCGCCGGATTCGATCTGCTTGCGCAGCAGCGACATGACCTCGACCTGCTGCTCGGCGGCCCGCCCGACGTTCTTAAGCCCGTCCATGGAATCCGGGAGCCGGTCGAGGACCTGGACCATCTTCTCCTGAACGCCCTGCTGCTTTTCCAGATGCTCGCGGATGCCGCGCATCAGGCCCAGCATTTCGACATAGCCTTCCTGCAGCGCGGCCAACTGCCGGTCCCGGCGGGAGACCGGCCAGTGAATCAGGCGGCCCGGCTTGGCCGGCGCGGCGGCCGCCTCCCCGACGTCGCTCTCGGGCGAGACGGGCAGGTATTCCTCCGACGGCCGGCGGTTCCACAGCCGTTTCCACCAAGCCGACAGATCTGACCAGGTTCCCATGATCGGCATGCCCCTTTTTGTTTCAGGATAGGGCAAGCCGGGCGACCCGGCAAGGGAATTGGCGATGCGCGGGACAAGGCGCCGGTTCCGCCGGCGGAAAGGTTGTGCGCCCGGGCGCCTTGCGCTATCCTTTCCGCGTGAATCCGTCCCCGATCACCTATTTCATGGTCCACTCGCCGCTGCACGAGGCATCCGCCATGCAGAGCCTGGCCGGGCAATGCATCCATCGACTCGAGACCGTGTCCCTCCGGCCGGCGCCCGAGGGCGCGCCCGCCTCCCCCGGCGACGAAGTGCTCCTGCTCCTGCCGATCAGCGGCGGGACGGAAAAGCAGATGAAGGACGTTCGCGACGCGTGGGATCGGGCGGGCCGCCGCCCCGTCTGGGTGCTGGCGATTCCCCATCACAGCTCCCTGGCGGCCTCGCTGGAATTCCTCGCTTCCTTGCATAACACGGGGATTCGCGGCCGGGTCTTCTACTTCGATCCCGCGGCCGGCGACGACGACCCGGGATTTCGCGCGATAGCCGGGGCCGTCGAAGCCCTGCGCGCGAACCGCATCCTGCACGCCTCGCGGCTGGGCCTGATCGGCATGCCGTCGGACTGGCTGCTCACCAGCCCGCCCGACGCGGAACTGGTCCGCACGGCCTGGGGCCCGGAACTGGCGTACCGGCCCGTGGAGGAGTGCCTGCGCGCCCTGGACGCCGGGCAGACCATGGACCAGGCGCTGAAGGGGCTGGTATCGCGCCACCGCCTCGCCGCGCTGACGCTGCGCTGTTTCGACCTGCTGTCCGCGCGCGACATGACCGCCTGCCTGTCGCTGGCACGGCTGAACGACGAGGGGATCCCGGCCGGTTGCGAGGGCGACATCCCCAGCGCGCTCGCGATGATGTGGGTCCGCGCCTTGTGGAACGAACCGGCCTGGATGGCCAACCCCTCGCGGCTGGACCTGCGCCTGAACCGGCTCACGCTGGCCCACTGCACTGTTCCGTTCCGGCTGACCTCGGGACACACCATCCGCACACACTTCGAATCGGGCCGGGGCGAGGCGATCGCCGGGCAGTGGACCTCGGACGAGGTCACCCTCTTCCGGATCGGCGGACCGAGGCTCGGCGAATGGTGGATCGGACAGGGCCGGGTGATCGAGCGGGGGCGCGACGAGAATCTCTGCCGGACGCAGGTCACGGTGGAATTCGATCGGGCCGACGCCCTCCCGGCGCTGCTGGAGCGCCCGCTCGGCAATCACCTGGTTGTGATCCCCGGCAACCGGGCGGCCGCCCTCGACACCGCGCTGGCGATACGGAAGCAGTTGAATCCGTGACGGCGCGGCCGCGGCCCGCTCACCGCCGGAACGTGCCCATCAACTGGCCCTGGGCCAGGATGTGGCCCTCCATGGCCCGGAGGAGGTCCGCCTTGCGCGCGCGCGCATCGAGGTTCAGCGCCGTGTCCAGCGCGAAGACCTTGAAAATGTAGCGGTGCGGCCGGCCCGGCGGCGGCCAGGGCCCGGCATAGCCGCTGCGGTTGTAGTCATTCAGGCCCTGCCGGGCGCCGCTGGGCAACTGCGGCGCCGCGGGAATCCCTTCCTCCAGCCTGCGCGTGTCCGGCGGCAGGTTGAAAAGCACCCAGTGCGCCCAGTCGCCCGCGGGCGCGTCCGGGTCGTCGCACAGGACGGCGAGGCTCTTCGTGCCCTGCGGCGCGGGCCCCCATTCCAGGGGCGGCGACACGTTCTCCCCGCCCCCGGAATACTTGTGCGGAATGGCCGCCCCCATCATGAAGGCGGCGCTCACCACGGCCAACTCCAGCATGGCTTCTCCTTCCCGCGGTTATTTCTGCTCGAACCGGATCCGCGCGGACTGCGCGTGCGCGTCCAGCCGCTCGACCCGGCCGAACGCCTCGATCACGGGCAGCACGTCCTGCAGGTCCGCGCGCGTCAGGGAAATGACGCTGCTGCGGCGCCGGAAGCTGTCCACGCTCAATCCGGAGAAGAGCGCCGCCGTGCCGCCGGTGGGCAGCACGTGGCTCGGGCCGGCGACGAAATCGCCCGCCGACTCGGGGGTCCATGCGCCGGTGAACACGGCGCCCGCCGCGCGGACCTTGGACACCCAGCGGCGGGGTTCGCGCGTCATGATCTCGAGATGCTCCGGCGCGAAGCGGTTGCACAGCTCCATGCCGGCGTCCAGATGATCGACGACGACCAGCAGCGTCCCCTCCTCCAGGACCCGTTCCACGGCCTCCCGGCGGGACAGCCGGGCGGTCTGCCGGACCAGCTCCTTCCGAACGGACTCGGCCAGCGCGGCGGAGGGCGTGACGAGCAACGCCTTTTCGTGGCCGGTGCCGTGCTCGGCCTGGGACAGCAGGTCCGCCGCCACGTACTCGGCAGGCGCGGTATCGTCGGCCAGGATGGCGATCTCGCTGGGGCCGGCGATCATGTCCAGGTCCACCTCGCCGTACACGAGGCGCTTCGCCGCGGTGACGTACGGGCCGCCGGGGCCGACGATCTTCTGGACCTTGCGGATGGTGGCGGTGCCGTAAGCCATCGCGCCGATGGCCTGGATGCCGCCGACCTTGTAGATCTCCGTGGCGCCGGCCAGGTCTAGGCTGTAGAGCAGGTAGGGATCGAGCGCGCCTTCCTTTCCCGCTGGGGAACAGGCCACGACCTCCCGCACGTCGGCGACGCGCGCCAGCGTGACGGTCATCAGGGCCGTGGACGCCAGCGGGGCGGCGCCCGCCGGCACGTAGCAACCGACGCGCGCGAGGGGGACGTACTGCTCGCCCAGCACCCCGCCCTTCGGCGTGGCGATGGTCCAGTCCTTCCGGAGCCCGGCCTGGGCGAAGCGGACGATGCGGCGATGGGCCTCCGTGGCCGCGCGCTTGAAATCGACGTCCACCTGCGCGATGGTGGCCTTACGCTCCTCGACGGAAACGGCCAGGCCGGCCGGCTCGAGGACGGCGCCGTCGAACTCGCGGACGAAGCGCACAACGGCCTCGTCGCCCTGCTGGCGGATCTCCTCGAGCACGCGCCGGGCCTTTTTCTCGGCCGCGGGATCGATGGCCGGCCGCCGGAGGAAGCGGTCCACGTCCGGCACGGAGTTGCCGCCGGACCAGCGTGTCACCTTGATATCCATGGTAAGCCCCGTGCGCTCGCTTTCTATCCCCTCTTTACCACTTCGTTCATGCAACTGCAATGCGGGCACCGCGCGAGCGGCAGGTCGCGCGTCTCGACGTACACGCGGCGGCAGACGGCGCACCGGTAGATGTTGGACGCCCGCTTCCGCCGCGCGCGCACCCGTCCGTCCCGCGTGTACCAGGCGCCGAGGCCCAGCACAACGAGCAAAGCCATCGCCATCGGAAGCCAGAGCAAGGTGAAAATGGAGACGGGGATCACGGGGCCTCCTCGCCCGCGCCGGGCGCGCGGAAAACGACGCGGCCGCTGGCTGCCGACGCGCCCGGCTTGATCCTCCAATTCCACAGCGCCTTTTCCAACAGGCGGTTGACCTCGGGGCACTCGGAAGGCGATTCCAGGAAAACGTGCTCGGCGGCGCCGCCCGCGTCCATCTCCAGGTACGCCGTCGCTTCCCATGCACGGTCGCCGGTCTTTCCCCAACCCGCGGGCAGAGGCATATCCTCGAAATCATCCTCGGACCAGCCCGGCCTGAATTCCACGGACGCGGACGGGGCGCGGGGCGGCCCGCGGAAAACGGTGGCCTCCAGGGGCGGGAGCGGCACAAGGAAAAGGTTGGCGGCGACCTCTTCCTGCAGGCTGTCCCCGCGGCCGGCGCGGCCGGTCCTGCCGTCGCGCTCCAGCATCAACGGCGCGGATTCCCACACCCCGGCCGCCGGCCGGGCGCTGAAGCGCTCGGCCAAGGCCGGGGCGCTGAACCCGGCGGCGCTGGGAAGGGAGAACAGGGCCGGCGACCACAGCAGTCGGGGATCGGCGGAATCCTCCGCTTCTTCCGGCGTCGCGGCATACACCAGGGTCGGCGCGGAGGCCATGGCCGGACGCGGCGTCTCCGGATGCCACGAGAATCCCGCGAGCCAGGCCAGGTGCCAGGCGACCGCGAGGAGGATGCCCAGCCCCCACGAAACCGTGTGATGGCGGCGATCGGGCCGCGGGGGCAGCGGCGCGGGGGCCCGGCGGGAGGGCAACGCCGGCAGTTCGGCCACGCCCGTGATCATGGAGCCTCCGCCGTCCTCTCGGGCAGCCGCGTGGCCAGCAGCACCTCCCGGAAACCAGCCTCGGTGGCCATCGCGTAGATGTGGACGAGCACCTGGTGGCGGACGCGGCCGTCCGCCTCGATGAGCAGCGGGGACGGGGTCCGGCCCACGGCCTTCGCGAGCGCGGCCGGCAGCTCCGCCAGGCTCACCCGCTCGTCCTCGAAGAAGATCTGTCCCTCCTGGGTAAGGGTCACCACGCGGGTGCCGTAATGCGCGCCCGCGGTGAACGGGGCGGCGGGCAGCTGCATGCGGATCCCGGGCTGGAGGACGAAGGCGGAATTGACGATATGGAAGAGCCACAGGAGGAGGAAGACATTCAGCAACGGGACGGTCGCCATCGGGCCGGTGGCCGGCCGCAGCCGCGTGCGAAAGCGCCGGCGAAGGGTGCTCAACCTTTCGATCTCGGGCTGGAAGGACGGGGACATGGCCGCCTCACGCTCCCGGTCGGCGGGCCGGTCCGGTCAGGTAGGCCAGGATGTCCACGGCGGCCCGCTCCATGTCGAGCAGGATGGCCTCCACGCGGCTGACCAGGAAATTGTAGCCCGCGTAGGCGGGGATTCCGACGGCGAGGCCGGCGGCCGCCGTGATCAGCGCCTGCCACAGGCCGCCCAGCACGTCGCCGGCATGGATCAGCGGCGCCTTCTGCTCGATCACCTGCAGGACATGGATCATGCCCATCACCGTGCCCAGCAGCCCCAGCATCGGGGCCACCTGGGCCAGGGTCGCCAGGAGCGTCAGGCGCCGTTCGAGCCGCGGGACCTCGGCCAGCCCGGTTTCCTCGATGGCCTGCGCGATGGCGTGCCGCTCCTCGTCGTGGTGCAGGATGGCGGCGCGCACCACGCTGGCCACGGGCCCGGGGGTCTCCTCGCAGATGCTGACGGCCTCGACGATATTGTGGCGGTTGAGGATGTTGAAAATGCCCTTGAGGAAATCGCCGGACCGGATCTGGGCGCGGTGCAGTTCGTAGAACTTGGCGAAGAACACCGCGACTCCGAGGAAACTGGCGGCCAGGATCATCCACATGACCGGCCCGCCTTTCTGCATGATATCCAGCATCGCCGCTCTCCTTTCGGGCCGGCAACGGCCCCGTCAAAACAGGATCCAGTGCTCCGATTGAATCTGCCGGATGCGCAGCTCCGCCTCGGCCGCCGCCGGCACCCCCGCCTCCTGCACGCGCTTGTAGACCTTCACCGCCTCGCGCCATTTCGACTGGGACTCCAGGATCGCCGCGGCGTTGAACGCCGAGCGGGTAAACCAGAGCGGGTGGCCGGCCTTCCCCTTGCCCAGCGCCGTCAGGTAGCCGTACACCACGTTCATGTAGGAGGCCACGGCCTCGTCCGGCAGGCCGGCCTTCTCCTGGCACCGCGCCATCTTGAACTCCGCCTGCCACTTCTGGTCGGCGCTTGCCGCGGGGCTCTTGAGCACCATCCGGAAGGCCTCGAGCGCCTCGGCATAGCGCCGGGGATCGTCCTTGCCCAGGGTGAAAAGGCAGTCGCCCTTGCGCCCCCAGGCGGCGTCGGCGAGCGCGCTGTCGGGGAACTTCCGGATCACCTCGTCGAAGGCGAGGATGGCGCCGCTGAACTGGCCGAGTTCCGTGAGGGCGTCGCCCTGCGCGAAACGCGCGTCGGGCAGCTTCGGGCTGTCGGGCCAGTCCTTCGCCAGACGGTTGAAGTATTCGATCGCCTGCACGTACTCCTTGCGGAGCGCGGCGGACCGGCCCGCCCAGTAGAGCGCGTCGTCGGCCAGGTCGCCGCTGCCGAAGAGTTCCGCGAGCCGGGCGAAGTTCTTCTCGGCCTCGGCGTATTCGCCCCGGTTGAAGAAATACTCGCCCAGCCAGAACAGCACGTCCGGCGCCCAGGCCGACTGGGGGTACTCGGCCAGGAACTTGCGACACACCGTCAGCGCCTCGCGGTCCTTGCCCAGCCGGTAGAGGCACCATCCCCGCATGTAAAAGGCCTGCTCGGCCGTCTGGCCGGCCGGGAACTCCTCGAGGACGCGCTCGAAATCCTGCATGGCCTCCTTGTAGCGGCCCAGGCGGTAGCGGATGAGCCCCCGGTTGTGCAACGCCAGCTCGCGGGTCGGCGCGGACACGCCCTCGCCGAGCAGGCTGCCGTACATCTCGATCGCGGCCTCCCACTTCGCCGCCCGTTCCCGGACACGGGCCATGCGCAGCCGGGCGCGCTCCGCCCGCGCCGGGTCCGACGCGTCCTGCGCGAGCTGGCTGAAGAGCGCCTCGGCTTCCTCCAGCCGGTTCAGGAGCTCCAGCGATTCCGCCGACTGGAACCGCGCATCCGCCGACAGGACCGCGTCGGCGCTGTTCGAAGCCACCTGCGCGTAGCGATCGAGCGCCTGCTGGTACGCGCCCGCGGCAAAATGGCAATCGCCCACCTTGTACAGGGCGCGGGCCTTCAGGTCCGGGTTCAACGCCGCGTCGGCGGCCTGCTCGAAGGCGGCCGCGGCTTCCGGGTAACGCTTCAATCCCCAGAGGCTCCAGCCTTTTCCCATCCAGGCCTCCGCCAGCTGCCCCGGATCGTGGAAGGCTTCGAGATAATACTGGAATTCGCGCTCGGCGAACTCCCACTCGCTGGCGTCCAGGAGCGCGCGGGCCAGGGCCAGCTGGAGGTCCCGCGGGGCCGGATCGGCCAGCCCCAGCGCGATGACGGCCTTGACCTCGGCGATCCCTTCCTTGTTCCTGCCGAGCCGGACCAGGAGCCGTCCCCTCGATCCCCGGGCCCGGGCCGTGGTCGTGGGATCATGGTTCAGGGCCACGACCTGCTCCAGGGCCTCCACGGCGGCCGGCCAGTTCGTTCTCGACTCGTGAAGATCCGCGAGCGCCAGCCACGCGGAGGTGCGGTATTCCGACCGCGCCTGCTCCTGCGCGGCGAGGGTGGAGAGGGCTTCGCGGGCCATTTCCCAGTCCCCCATCTCCGTGTACACCCCGCCGAGCCACAACTGGCCGCGGGCGGCGGCCTCGCTGTCCGGGTACTTGTTCAGAAGCTGGTCGAAGACCTGGCGCGCCTCGTCCTTGCGGCCCAGCCGGATGAGCGTGCCGGCCCAGTCCAGGAGGTTGGCCGGGATTTCCGGCGACTCGGGGTACGTCTCCTGGAACTTGGCGAAGGCCTGCAGGGCCTCGGAGACCTCCTGCATCTTCACCAGGCACTTGGTCCGCAACCGCGCCGCCTGCGGGCGGTACGGGCTTTCCGGGAAGCGCTCCTTGAAATCCGCGACGAGCCGGAGCACCTCCTCGTAGCGCGCCATCTCGTACAGCGCGAGGGCCTGCCACAGCACGAAGCCGGCCTCGCTCTCCGTACCGCGCGCCCACGAGGCCCGCTCGGTCAGGAGCCGGACCACGTCCTCGTGGCGGCCCTGCCCGTACAGGACGCGGGCCAGCAGCAGCGTCCCCTCGGAGCGATCCTTGCGGCCGCTGGCGAGCCGGACGTATTGCTCGAGATGCTTTTCGGCGACATCGTACAGGCCGTCCTCGAGCGCGGCGCGCCCCGCCTGCAGCGCCTGCCGCCGATCCTCGGCGTGGCGCGGCCAGAGGTCGCCCCGGGCGGAAAACACCCCCAGCGCCAGCAGGGCGGCCGCCGCGATGATGCCCGGGCGCTTCCTCATTTCTTCAACCCCATGGCCTCGGCCAGGTACTTCCCGGTATGGGAGGCCGGCGACGCGACCAGCTCCTCCGGCGTGCCGCAGGCCACGATCTCGCCGCCAGCATCCCCGCCTTCGGGCCCCAGATCAATCACGTAATCCGCCGTCTTGATCACGTCGAGGTTGTGCTCGATCACCACCAGCGTGTTGCCGGCGTCGCGCAGCCGCTCGAGGACCTTCAGCAGCCGGTGCACGTCCGCGAAGTGCAGGCCGGTGGTCGGCTCGTCGAGCAGGTACAGCGTGCGCCCCGTGTCCTGCCGGCTCAACTCGGCGGAGAGCTTCACGCGCTGCGCCTCGCCGCCGGAGAGCGTCGTCGCCGGCTGCCCGAGTTGGAGGTAGCCCAGCCCGACCTCCGAGAGCGTCACCAGCTTGCGGGCGAGCCGCGGGATCGGCTGGAAGAACTCGACCGCCTCGTCGATGGTCAGGGCTAGGATCTCGGCGATGTTCTTCCCGCGGTAGCGGACCTCCAGGGTCTCCCGGTTGTACCGCTGCCCGCGGCACTGCTCGCAGGTGACGTAGACGTCCGGCAGGAAGTGCATCTCGATGCGCAGGATGCCGTCCCCCTTGCACCGCTCGCAGCGGCCGCCCTTGACGTTGAAGCTGTAGCGGCCCGGCCCGTAGCCGCGGACCCGCGAGGCGGGCAGCTGGGCGAAGAGGTCGCGGATCAGCGAGAAGGCCCCGGTGTACGTCGCCGGGTTGCTCCGCGGCGTGCGCCCGATCGGCGACTGGTCGATCACGATCACCTTGTCCAGGTATTCCATCCCGGTGATCTTCTTGTGACGGCCCGGCCTCTCGCGGGAGCCGTAGAAGCGGCGGAACAGCGCGCGCCGCAGGATCTCGTCCACCAGCGTGCTCTTGCCGCTGCCGGACACGCCGGTGACGCACACCAGCAGGCCCAGCGGAATGCGGACGTTGATGTTCTTGAGGTTGTTCTCCGCCGCGCCCTGGATCTCCAGCCACTCGCCCGGCGGCGCGTGCCGGACGCGCGGCACGTGGATCTCCACCTCCTTGCGCAGGTACTTCGCCGTCAGCGACTGGGGCGACTTCATCAGCTCCGGGACCGATCCCGCGAATACGACCTCGCCCCCGTGCCGGCCGGCCCCGGGCCCGAGGTCGATCACGTGGTCGGCGGAAAGGATGGTCTGCTCGTCGTGCTCGACCACGACCACGGTGTTGCCGAGGTCGCGCAGGCCGAGCAGGGTGTCGATCAGCTTGCGGTTATCCCGCTGGTGCAGCCCGATGCTGGGCTCGTCGAGCACGTAGAGCACCCCGACGAGCCCGGCGCCGACCTGCGTCGCCAGCCGGATGCGCTGGGCCTCGCCGCCGGACAGGCTCCCGCTCTCCCGGTCGAGGGTCAGGTAGTCCAACCCGACGTCCACGAGGAAGGTCAGCCGCTCCCGGATCTCCTTGATGACCTCCCGGGCGATCTTCTGCTCCTGCTCGGTCAGCGGCAGCGCCGAAAAGAACTCCAGCGCTCGCTTGATGGACATCCGGGTGACGTCGACGATGGACTGGTCCCCCACGAGGCAGGCCATCGCCTCCGGGCGCAGCCGCGCGCCGCGGCAGGCGGTGCAGGGTTGCCGGCTCATGAACCCGGCGAGCTTCTGGCGCATGTAGTCGCTGTCCGTCTGCTCGTAGCGGCGCCGGAGGTTGGGGATGACACCCTCGAACGGCTTGCGGTACTTGTGGTACGCGCCGCCGCGCCAGAACCCGAACTCCACCTCCTCCTCGCCCGTCCCGTGCAGCAGGATCTCCCGGAACGATTCCGGCAGGTCGCGGTACTTCGTCTCCATGTCGATCTGGCCGTGCCGCGTGATGGCGCGAAGCAGGCCCTTGTAGTAGATCGCCGTCCGCCGCCCCCCGCCCTTCCACGCGCGCACCGCGCCCTCGTCCAGCGTCAGGTTCGGGTCGGGCACGATCAGGTCCTCGTCGAACACGAGCATCGTGCCGAGGCCGAGGCAGGTCGGGCAGGCGCCGTAGGGGCTGTTGAACGAGAAATGCCGCGCGGTGAGCGCGTCGAAGCTCAACTCGCAGTGCGGGCAGGCGTGCTTCTCGGAATACAGCTGCTCCACGGTCTTTCCGTCGGCGGCCGGGTACAGCGCCTGGAGCAGCCCCTCGCCCTGCTTGAGGGCGAGCTCCACGGAATCGGTCAGGCGGGCCCGGATCTTGTCGTTGAGCACCAGCCGGTCCACGACGACCTCGATGGTGTGTTTCTTGCGCTTGTCGAGGTCCGGCGCCTGGTCGAGCTCGATCATCTCCCCGTTGACCCGCGCCCGGACGAAGCCCTGCTTGCGGGCGGCCTCGAGGACCTCCTCGTGCTGCCCCTTTCGCCCGCGGATGAGCGGGGCCAGGAGGGTCAGCCGGGTGTTCGGCGGCAGCTTGAGCAGCTGCTCCACGATCTCCTCCGCGCTCTGCCGGCTGATGGGCCGGCCGCACTTCCAGCAATGGGCGTGGCCGACGCTGGCGTAGAGGAGGCGCAGGTAGTCGTGAATTTCCGTCGTCGTGGCGACGATGGAACGCGGGTTGGCGCCGGCGGTCCGCTGCTCGATGGCGATGGCGGGCGACAGGCCCTCGATGTGGTCCACCTCGGGCTTCTGCATCTGCTCGAGGAATTGCCGGGCGTACGCCGAGAGGCTTTCCACGTATTTCCGCTGCCCCTCGGCGTAGAGCGTGTCGAACGCCAGCGAGGATTTCCCGGATCCGCTCAAGCCGGTGACCACGGTCAGGGCGTTGCGCGGGATACGGACGGTGATGTCCTTCAGGTTATGCTCCCGCGCCCCCGCCACCAGGATATGGTCCGTGCTCATGAGTTCCGCTTTTTCGGGAAAGACTTAATCAGGAATACTAACACAGGTTGCCCGGATTGAAAACGGGGCAAATGGCGGCGCGGCCGGCTTCACCACCTCGCCGCGAGGTAACAAATACATTCACGAGTGTGAGGTGATTTGTTACGGATGGAGCGCGCCCCGGAGCGGGATGTCAGGGACCCGGCGGCGCCCCACCGGATCCGCCGGGCCCCCGCCCGCCGGGCGGTCCGCCGCGGAACATCCCGCGGGGAGAGGTGAGATCGATAACGCTTTCCAGGTAGTCCGCGAACTCGGTCGCGGCCGCGCCGGCGTAACCGACCTGCTCGCCCAGTTCGATGAAGGTCCGGGCGCGCTCCTCTTCCAGCAACGGGTTGAGCACCCGGGCCTTCTCGCGCAGGGCCTGCCCCAATTCCCTCCGCTGCTCCGGCGACAGCTCCGAGCGCATCTGCTCGCTCAACCGCCAGGTCTCGTCCAGCAGTTGCAGCATGAGATCGTACGACGCCTTCTCCTCGTCCGTCATCTTCGACGTGTCGCGCTTGAGGAAATACGCGGCCTTCTCGGCGTACTGCCGGGACACCTCGCGTTGCCGCTCCTCCCGGCGTTTCTGCATTTCCTCGTAGCGGGCCGGATCGCGCTGCCGGAGGTCCTCCATCCAATCTCCGCGATCGCGGCCCCGGCGGTCCTCCGGCGGCGGCCGGTTCGTGGCCCGGGCCTGCAGATCCCAGATGACCCGGTCCTTTTCGGCGAGGGCGGTCTCCAGTTCGCGGATCCGCGCCTGCGCCTCCGAGTCGTCTGCGCGGGCCACCGCGATGGCGGGGACTTCGGCCGGCGAGTCCTCGGGCGCCGGAGCGACGACGGCCGCCGAGGCCGACACCCGCGCCCGCAGCGTGTCCGCCTCGGCCCGCGCGGCGGCGGCCTGCTGCTCCGCGCGCGCGGCCCGGTTTAGATAGACGAGCGAGGCCACTATCGAAGCGGCCGCCAGCATCACACAGACGCCCGGAAACAGCCTGCCGCCTCTTGAAGCCATCCTGTTCATTCTGCCATCCATCTTACTACGCGGCGAACCGCGCTATTACTGTTCCCTGCTGTCATGACGTTCCAAATCACGCCGCCGCTCCCTTCAGTTAATAAAACCCGCGCGGCGCAGGGAATCCATCGTCACGCTCGAACCGCCGCCGCCCGAGGACAACAGGCGTTTTACGTACTTGCCCAGGATGTCGGTTTCAATATTGACCGGATCGCCGGGGTTCAAGTCCGCCAGCGTCGTATGGGTCCAGGTGTGCGGGATGATATGGACGCTGAAGGTGCGATCCGAAAGGGACACGACGGTCAGGCTGATGCCGTCGCAGGTCACGGAGCCCTTCGGCACCAGGCCGTCGCGGAGGGCCTCCGCCACCTCGACCTCGAGGACCCAGTCCCGGCCGGCATTCCGCGCGCCCCGCACGATGCCAATGCCGTCCACGTGGCCGGTGACAAGATGCCCGCCGAGGGCGTCGCCCGCCCGCAGGGCCCGCTCGAGGTTCACCCGGTCGCCCGGTTTCTTCCGCCCCAGGTTGGTCCTCTGGAATGTCTCCTGCAGGGCGTCGAATGTCAGGCGGTCGCCCTGGAAGGACGCCAGCGTCAGGCACGCGCCGGACACCGCGATACTCTCGCCGACGGCCAGCGGCGTCTCCCACGGGGACGCCTGCACGACCAGGCGGCCTTCTTCGGCCGTGACGTTCACGGAAAGCACGCGGCCGGTTTTCTGGATCAATCCCGTAAACATGAGTTACTCCGGCAAGGCTTTCACCATGATGTCCGGGCCGCACCGCTCGACGGAAATAAAACGAAGCCGGGGCCGGCCCGCCATGCGCCAGCCGCGCCCCCCGACCACGGCGGTCGCGCGGCCGCCCAGGAAGGACGGCGAAATGAAGAACAGATAGTTGTCGACCAAGCCGCCCTCGATCAGCGAGGCCGCCAGTTCCCCGCCGCCCTCGCAGAGCACGTGCAGCAAGCCCAGCTGGCCCAGTCCGTCCAGCAGCGCGCCCGCCGGCAGCCGCCCTGCCTTCGCGCGGATGCGCAGCACGCGCGCGCCGGCCGCCTGGAGGGCCTTCACCCGCGCCGACGCACAAGTGTTCGATACGGTTAAAAGGGTCTGATCCGCATGGCCATCGGACAGCACCTTGGCTGACGCCGGGACCCGTCCGTCGGGCGCCAGGACGATGCGCCAAGGTTTCCGTCCCTTCGCGGGCACCGGCAGGAGAGAAGGATTATCCTTGAGCAATGTGTTTTTCCCCACGAGGACGCCGTCCACGCGGCGGCGCAGGGTCTGCACTTTCCGGCGGGCCGCCGGACCCGTGATCCAGCGCGAGGCGCCCGTCTCATCGGCGATCCGGCCGTCCAGGGTCATGCCCATCTTCAGCGTCACGAACGGGCGCCGGGCCAGGATCCACTTGGCGAACGGCGCAAGCAACGCCCGCGCCTCGCCTTCGAGAACGCCCGCCACGACTCTCACGCCGGCCCGCCGCAGCAACCGGAGCCCGCGCCCCGCGTGGGCGGGATTCGGGTCGCGCGTGCCAACGATCACCTCCGCGATCCCCGCCTTCAGGATGGCTTCCGTGCAGGGCGGCGTGCGTCCCTGGGTGCAGCAGGGCTCGAGCGTGACGTATAGCGTCGCGCCGCGCGCCCGCTTCCCCGCTCGGCGCAGGGCATACACCTCCGCATGCGGTCCGCCGGCTTTCCGGTGCCAGCCCTCGCCGACAATCCGTCCGTTCCGCACGACGACCGCGCCTACCGCCGGGTTCGGGCGGGTCAGCCCCTCGCCCCGACGGCCCAGGTCCAGCGCCCGCCGCATGTACAGCTCGTGCTTCATGTCCCGGCCGGCTCGGTCTCCGCCTCCTTGCCCAGCAGGGCATCGACAAATTCATCGGGATCGAACGGCGCCAGCGAATCCGCGCTCTCGCCCAGGCCGGCGAACCGGATCGGGATGCCCAGGTCCCGGGTCACGCCGAAAACGAAGCCCGCCTTGGCGGAGCCGTCCAGCTTGGCCACGATCGCGCCGGTCAGCGGGACGGCCTCATGAAAGACCCGCGCCTGGGCCAGCGCGTTCTGGCCCAGCGTCGCGTCGAGCACGATCCAGGTCTCGTGCGGCGCGCCCGGCAGCCGCTTGTTCAGCGCGCCGCGGACCTTCTGCAACTCCTGCATGAGCGGCTGCTTCGTGTGCATGCGGCCGGCCGTGTCGACGATGAGCGCGTCTTTCTTCCGCGCAATCGCCGCGTCGAGCGCGTCGTAGGCGACCGCGGCCGCGTCCGCGTTCGGCGCGCCGGCCACCGATTCCACGTCCAGGTGATCGGCCCACCACTTCAACTGGTCGACGCCGGCGGCGCGGAACGTGTCCGCGGCGCCCAGGAGGGGGTTCAACCCGGCCTCGAGGGCGCGGCGGGCCAGCTTGGCGGACGTGGTCGTCTTGCCGGACCCGTTGACCCCCACGACGAGAATAACCAGCGGCCGGGGCTGGGGCGGCCATGAGAACGGCCCCTCGCCGACGCCTTTCAGGCTGTCGCGGAGGATCTGCCGCAGCATTTCCCGGCGGGAAACCCGCAGGCCCGCGTAGGCCTGCTCCATCTCGGCCACCAGCTTCGTGGCCAGTTGCACGGGGACGTCGGCGAGCAGCAGGGTCTCCTCCAGTTCTTCGAAGGAAACGTCCTCCTTCTTGCGGCCTGAAAACACGCGCGACAGGACGCCGGCGATCTGCCGGCGCGTGCGCGCGAGGGCGTCAATCCACGTGACCACGGGCCAGCTTCTCCTTCTTCCCGGCGGCCGGGTGGGCCGCGCGGGCCGGGCGGTCGATGTCCTTGCGCGCGCGGTCGAGGATGCCGTTGACGAATTTCCCGGATTCGGAGCCGCTCAACTCCTTGGCGAGTTCGACGGCTTCGTTGATGGACACCACGGGCGGCACATCGGGGCAGTGCAGCATCTCGTACAGGCCTACGCGCATCACGTTGCGGTCCACGGCGCCCATCCGCTTGAGGTCCCAGTTCTCGGCGTATTTCTGGATCAGCTGGTCCAGTTCCGCGCGCCGGGTATCCACGCCCCGGATGAGCTCTTCCGCGAACCGGCGTGCCGACGGCGCGCCCTTGACCCCGGCCCAGAAGAGCTCCAGGGCGGGTTCCAGGTCATCCTGATTGAAATCCCGCTGGAACAGGAACTGAACCGCCCACTGCCTCGCCTCGTGCCGTCCACCCATGGGTCACCTATTTCCAGTTGCCGAGCAGGTTAGCCATTTCGATCGCGGACTGCGCGGCGTTCCAGCCCCGGTTGCCGGACTTCGTGCCGCAGCGCTCGATCGCCTGGTCGAGGTTTTCCGCGGCGACGACGCCGTCGATCACCGGCACGCCGCTCTCCAGCGCGATCTGCATCAGCGCCCGCGCCAGCTGGGTGTTGATCAGCTCGGCGTGCGGCGTGGCGCCCTGGATCACGGCGCCCAGCGCCACGACGGCGGAGTACTTCTTGCCCTGCGCCAGCTTCTGGGCCGCCAGCGGGATCTCGTACGCGCCCGGGACCCACGCGACGGCGATGTCCGCCTCGGCCGCGCCGTGGCGCGACAGGCAGTCCACCGCGCCCGCGAGAAGCTGCCTCGTGAGGAAGTCGTTGAAACGGCTCACCACGATGCCGAACTTCAGCCCGGCGGCATTCAACTGACCGGCGTATTCCTTCGTGCTCATGTGTTGCTCCTTTCCCAGCAGGTAGGGCGCGCTGGCCCAGCGCGCCTCGGCGGCTTGAGCCAAGCCGCCCTACCCAGCTCTCATTTGTTGTCTTATGGCCAACGATCTCACAGCCAGTGCCCCAGCTTGGTCTTCTTCGTCTCCAGGTAGCGCTCGTTGTGTTCCGTCGGGGGCAGGACCAGCGCGACCCGCTCGACGACTTCCAGCCCGTGCCCCTTCAACCCGATGATCTTGCGCGGGTTGTTGGTCAGCAGACGGATCCGGCGCAGGCCGAGGTCCGCCAGGATCTGCGCGCCGATGCCGTAGTCCCGCAGGTCGGCGTCGAAGCCCAACTTCTGGTTCGCCTCCACGGTGTCCAGGCCCGCCTCCTGCAGCTCGTAGGCATGCAGCTTCTTCGCCAGGCCGATGCCCCGGCCCTCCTGCCGCATGTAGAGCACCACGCCGTGCCCCTCGCGCGCGATCATCTCCATCGCCGCCTTCAGTTGCGTGCCGCAGTCGCAGCGCAGCGAGCCGAAGACGTCGCCCGTCAGGCACTCGCTGTGGACGCGCACCAGCGGCGCGGGCTGCTCGGCGGGCCGGCCCATGACCAGGGCCAGGTGATGGTGTTCGTCCGGCAGCGAGCGGTAGAGGTACAGGTCGAAGCGGCCGGCCTCCGTCGGCAGGCTGACCTTGCGCTCGAGTTCGACCAGCTTCTCGCGCTTGCGGCGCCACGCCACGAGGTCCGCGATGGTGATGATCTTGAGCCCGTGCCTCGCGGCGAACGCCAGCAGGTCCGGCAGCCGCGCCATGCGGCCGTCGTCGTTGATGATCTCGCAGATCACGCCCGACGGGTCCAGCCCGGCGAGCCGGGCCAGGTCCACGGCCGCCTCGGTATGGCCAGTCCGCCGCAACACCCCCCCCGGGGAGGCCTCCAGCGGAAACACGTGCCCGCCTCGCACCAGATCCTCGGGCCGGGTGTTTTTTCCAATAAGGACGCGGACGGTTTGCGCCCGGTCAAAAGCGCTGATGCCGGTCGATACTCCCTCGCGAGCATCCACCGACTGCATGAAGGCGGTGGCGAACCGCCCGCCCTCGCCCGGCGGGCCCATGCGGGTGAGGTGGAGGCGCTGCAAGGCTTCCTTCTCCATGGACACGCAGATCAGGCCGCGCCCGTGCTTGGCCATGAAATTGATGCCCTCGGGCGTCACCTTCTCCGCCGCGAGCACGAGGTCGCCCTCGTTTTCCCGCTTCTCGTCGTCCACGACGACGACCAGTTCCCCGTTCCGGACGGCCTCGACGGCTTCCGGGATGGGGCTGAACGGGCCGGCCTTTTCCCTGTCTTCTTTGCTCATAAAAAAACGCCCCGGGAAATATCCCAGGGCCAAAGCACGCGCCGCGCCTCGATCTTCTTCCATCCAGACTTTACTGTCGGCTGCGGATCGGCCGTTTTTTTCCCGGCCTGACCACATCAGTCCCGATCGCTCGGGAGTCGCGGGCTTTCACCGCCGGTCAGGAATTCCCCGTCGCGCTGCCGCGATCAGAGTCACCTTGCCCTGAAGATCTTTCCGGAGACGAACCTACTCCCGACGCCCCCGGCGCGCAAGCGTGAAGCGAGCCATCCCGGTGAAACATATTCAGTCACGGCCGTGAAGTAATATGTTACAGAAGGAAACGGCCACGCGAGGGCCGGGTTCAGGCCGGCGCGATGGAATCACTCGCCCGCATCTTCCGCTGATTCCAGCAGCCCGCAGATGCCGCGCTTGGAGGCCGCGATGAAGTCGCAGAATTCCGTCACCGCCGCGTCGTTCAATTCCGCCCGGATGCGCGCGACCGCCTGCGAGGTGTTGAGCCCGGCCCGGTAGAGGATCTTGAACGCGGCGCGCAAGGCCTGGCGTGACTCGGGCTTGAAGCCCGCGCGGCGCAGCCCGACGACATTGAGGCCCAGGATCTGGTTCCCCGCGCCCGAGCGCCCGGTGCAAAACGGCGGGATGTCCTGGGAGACCGCCCCCTGCCCGCCCATCATCGCCAGCCTCCCGATGCGCACGAACTGGTGGACGACGGCGTTGCCGCTGATGAACGCCCGGTCACCCACCTCGACGTACCCGGCCAGCAGCGCGCCGTTGACCAGGATCACGCCGTTCCCCAGCTTGACGTTGTGCGCGAGGTGCGAGTTGACCATCAGGAAGCAATCGTCCCCCATCTCCGTGACCGTATCCGGCTTCGTGCCGCGGTGGATGGTCACGCCTTCCCGGATCCAGCAGCGCGCGCCGATGCGGACGTAGCTGACCGTGTCGGGCTTGAAGGCCAGGTCCTGCGGCAGGTCGCCGAGCACCGCCCCCGCGTGAATCCGGCAGCCCGGCCCGATGCTCGTGTAACGGTGGATGACCGCGTGCGGGCCGATGACGCACCCGTCCCCGATCTGCGTGTCGCGGTCGATGACCGCGAACGGCCCCACGACGACATCCGCGCCGAGCACGGCGCCGTGATCCACGACGGCGGTTGGATGAATGTTCATTATTTGTCCTCGAAGCTCACGACCCCGCTCTCGCGCAGGCTGTAGTAATCCTTCGCCCCCGGCTCCGCGGCGCGGCCCAGGATGATATGGTCCAGCACCGGGATGTCCACGATCCGTCCCGCCTCGACCAGCTGCCGCGTGATCCGGATGTCCTCGGCCGACGGCGCGGGATCGCCGGACGGATGGTTATGCACGAGCACCACGGCGGCGGACAGGCAACGGATCGCCTCCTTGAACACCTCGCGCGGGTGGGCCAGGCTGGCGTTGAGCAGGCCCGTGCTGATCTCGACGGGATTCTGGCGCAGGCGGTTCTTCGTATCCAGCAGCAGGACCCAGAACGCCTCCGTCTCGCGTGCGCTGGCCCGGCCGCGCAGGACCCGCGCGGCGTCCTCCGGCGTGCGGACGAACGGGCGCTCGGGCGCGGATTCTTCGTTCAGGCGGCGGCCAAGTTCGAGGGCCGCGCGCAGGATCTGGGCCTTGACGGGACCGATGCCCTTCTTCTTGGTCAGTTCCTGGACCGGGGCCTGGGAGAGGGCGGTCAGCGAGCCGTATTCCATCAGGAGGTTATGCGCCAGGTCGACGACGTTCAGCCCCTTCATGCCGCAGCGCAGCAGCAGGGCGATGAGCACTTCCTCGGACACGTGCTCGGCGCCGAGCCGTTCGAATAGCTCCCGCGGCCGCTGCCGCGACGGGATGTCGGCCACGCGCCTCGGCGCAATGGGATAGAGCGTTTCCATGGTCACGGGTCGCGGAGGCCGTTCGCGCCGTCCCCGGGCGGCGTTTCCCCGTTGTCCAGCCGGTACGGCAGGCACAGGCCGAACAGCCGCTCCGGAAGGCTGACGTCGAGCCGGACCGCGCCGTCGGCCTCGTATTTCTCCTCGAACACCCTACCGGAACTCCGGATGGCGGCAAGCAATTTTCCCTCCGCGGGCGGAACGAGCAGCTGCATGCGCAGCGTCCGGCTCTTGAGAAAGTCGGCGAGCTCGGCCCGGAACATATCGAGCCCCTCGCCGGTCAGCGCGGAGATCGTCACCGGCCGTTCGAGGCCGGGCGACAGCCGCGCGGCCTGCGCGCCCGCGGCCGGCAGGTCCATCTTGTTCAGCACGGATATCCTGGGCTTCCCTTCCGCGCCGAGTTCTTTCAACACCTGGTCCACGGCACGGATCTGCTCCTCGACGCCCGGGTGGGCGGCGTCGATGACGTGGATCAGCAGGTCCGCCTCAATGACCTCCTCCAGCGTCGCCTTGAACGACTCGACGAGATGGTGCGGCAGCTTGCGGATGAACCCGACCGTGTCGGTGATCAGGGCGGGCTGGTGGTTCGGCAGGCGGATCTGCCGCGTCGTGGGATCGAGCGTGGCGAAGAGCCGGTCGTCGGCCTCGACCTGCGCGTCGGCCAGGTGGTTGATCAGCGTGGATTTGCCCGCGTTGGTATAGCCGACGAGCGTCAGCAGGGCCCAGCCGTGACGGCGGCGCCCGCGCCGCTGTTCGGCGCGGTGCTGGCGCACCTCCTCGAGGGAGGCGCGGATGCGCGTGATCCGGTCGAGGATCCGGCGCCGGTCCAGCTCCAGCTGCTTCTCGCCCGGGCCGCGCAGGCCGATGCCGCCCTGCTGGCGCTCGAGGTGCGTCCACATGCCGCGCAGGCGGGGCAGTAAATACTGGAGCTGCGCCAGTTCGATCTGCAGGCGGCCGGCCTTCGAGCGGGCGTGCTGCGCAAAGATATCGAGGATCAGCTGCGCCCGGTCGACGACCTTGCAGCCGGTGATATCCGCCAGGTTCCGGCCCTGCGCGGGCGAGAGGTCGTCGTCGAAGAGAATCGTCGTGATGTCCTCGGCCGCGGCGCGCTCCGCCAGTTCGGCGGCCTTGCCCTTGCCGATCAGCGTCGCGGGATTGAACGTCTGCTGGTTGCAGACCAGCCGGCCGATCACGTCCGCGCCGGCCGTGTCGGCCAACTGCGCCAGCTCATCCAGCAGGTCCTCGACGACATCCCGGCGCTGGTCCTTGAGCCGGACGCCGACCAGCAGGACCCGCTCCGGCTCATCCCGGAAGGATAACGGGGTTCGGCCCATGCTTCCTCCATGCCGCCCATACCCGGTCCGCGAGCCGGGCGACGGGCTCGCTGAAATCGTGATCGATCCACTCCACGCGGACCTGGTGCCGGAACCAGGTCATCTGCCGGCGCGCCAACTGCCAGGTGCGGCGTACGGCCTGCTCCCGCGCCTGCCCCACGGTCAGGGTCCCGTCCAGCGCCGCGAAGGCCTCGGCGTAGCCGATGGCGTGGCGGGCGGTGCCGGACAGCGCATCGCCGCGTTCGCGCAGTCGCCGGGCCTCGTCGAGCAGCCCGCCCTCGAACATCCGCGTCACGCGCTCGGCGATGCGCGCCCGCCAGCGGGCCGGCTCCGGTTTGAGGCCGACCAGCGGCGCGCCGGGTTCGCGCGCCGGCCGAACGCCGCGCGCGCCGCATTCGGCCAGTTCGATGGCGCGGATCAGCCGGCGCGGATTCCGGGGATCGGCCAGCGATTCCAGGCGCGCCGGGTCGCGCCGCCGCAGCTCCTCCTGCAGGCCGGCGACATCCAGTTCCGAAAGCCTTTTGCGAAGGTCGGGGTCGGCCGGCGGCGCGGCGTCGAGCCCCTCGACGAGGCCCTTGACGTACAGGCCGGTGCCCCCGGCCACGATCACGCGGGCGGCGGCTGCCCTAAAGGCCTCCCGGGCCGCTTCGAGAAACCGGCCGACGCTGAACGGCTCGGCGGGCTCGACGAGATCGAGTCCCCAGTAACGGACCCGGCTGCGCTCGTCCGCCGTCGGCTTGTCGGTGCCGACGTCCATGCCCCGGTAAACGAGCATCGAATCGGCGGAGAGAATATCGAGGCCTTCGCGCTCCGCGAGGTATTGCGCGACGGCTGACTTTCCGGCCGCGGTCGGCCCGACGAGAAACCAGGCAGTCGGCGATCCGGCCATCAGGACTCCGGAGAGGCGGCGGGCTCCGTCTTGCGGCGGGATTCATTGAGGGGATGGCCGGCCACCCAGAAGGCGGACACGATGTACAGGCCCGCCCCGACGCAGATCGCGGAATCCGCGATGTTGAAGGCCGGCCAGTGCCAGCCGCGCACGTGGAAATCCAGGAAATCGGTGACCCAGCCGAGACGCACGCGATCAAGCAGGTTGCCCACGACGCCGCCGACCAGCAGCGCCAGAGCCAGGCGATGCTCCCACGTCCGGCTCAAGAACGACCGCCGGAAAATCACCATCAGGACCAGGATGACGACCGAAAGGATGGTCAGGACGGCATTCTGTCCGCCGAGCATGCCCCAGGCTGCGCCGGTGTTGCGGACGTAGGTCAGGTCGAAAAAGCCCGGGATGACCGGATGCGCGACGCCGAAGTCGAAGGTCGCGCGCACGTGCCACTTTGTCGCCTGATCCAGCGCCGCGATGATGAAAGCCAGCAGGATCACCGACATAGGCCCGCTCCTGGTTTCCCGGGTCGGGTCAGGATTCCCCGCCCTGCTGGATGGTCGGGCCGAACGGACGAAACTTGCTGCGGCCCTTTTCCGATTCGCTCTTGCAGTGCACGCACATCCTCGCGAACGGCAGCGCCTTCAGGCGGGCCTTCTCGATGGGCTTGCCGCAATTGTCGCAGGAGCCGTAGATGCCGGTCGTGATGCGCTGGAGCGCCTCGTCGATCTCGTAGAGGGCGTCCTGCTCGCTGCTGACCAGGTTCAGGGCGAACTCGCGGTCGAAGTTGTCGGTGCCCTGGTCGGCCATGTGGAAGCTGTAGCTGGACAAGTCGCCGGACGACTCGCGCGGGGACCGGTTCAGGTTGTCGCCCGCGAGGAACGAGATCTCGTCGACGACGCGGTCGCGAAGTCTCTGGAGAACCTCGCGGTACTTCTTCAACTCCACGGCCGGCAGCCGGCGGGGCGGCGGAAGGGGCTTCTTCGGTTCCGGCGCCGCCTTCGGGGCCGGCCTGCGCCTGGCGGCAACCGGTTTGCGAACCGGGACCGGCTTACGCGCCTTGGCGGCGGGCGCCGCCTTCTTTTTCACGGGCTTGGCCTTGACCGGCGCCTTCTTCTGAACGGGCGCGCGTTTCTTGGATTTCTTTGCGCTTTTTGCCATCTCGCACCTTCCCCCTGACGTCTTGTTTGACGGGTCCCCGCCGGTCCAGTCCGGCGGAAGAGCGGCTTGAGTACCACAGCCCTCTGCCGCTGTCAACCCTGCCGACTTATTTTTCCTTCGCGGGCTCGATCCGGACGCCGCAGGGATGACCGTTCAGGTCCTGGACATCCCCCGCCGAGCCGACGAACAGGCATTCTACGCACAAGGTCTCGCCGCGTATATAGTCGCCGTGCGCTTCCACGGCCTCGCGAACGGCTTCGTCGCCGCTGTACGACAGCCGGATGCGCTGGGTCACCTCGAGATCGGCCGCCTTGCGCAGGTTCTGGACGCGGTTGACGAACTCGCGGGCGAGGCCTTCGCGCACCAGTTCCTGGGTCAGGTCGATCTCCAGGGCGACGATCAGCCCGTCCTCCGAGGACACGGCCAGGCCCTCGCGCGGCTTGCGCTCCACCACCAGATCGGCGGCTTCGATGGCGACCGACTCGCCATCCACCTCAATCGAAACGGGCTTGCCGTCCAGCAGATCCTCGATGCGGGCGGAGTCCAGCTTCTGGATCTGCTGCGCGGCCTTCTTCACCTTCGGGCCCAGGCGCGGCCCCATCCGGCGGAAATCGGGCTTGGCGAGGAAGGTCGCCAGGTCGGACTCGCGCCCGCTGAACCAGATCTCGCGCACGTTGAGTTCGTCCGCGACCAGGTCCTTGAGCGCCTCGATCCGCGCCCGGCGCGCGGCGTCGCGGCAAACCACGTGCAGCCCTCGCAACGGCTGGCGCACCTTGATGTTATGATCGGCGCGCAGCTGGCGGCCGAGGCCGACGACGCGGATCACGTCGTCCATCTGGTCCTCCAGCGCGGCGTTGCGGGCGCGGCCGTCGCCGAGCGGGAAATCGCAGAGGTGCACGGACTCCGGCATGTCCGGCGTGCGCAGGTTGCGGTAGATCGCCTCGCTGATGAACGGCACGAACGGCGCGGCGATCCGACACAACCGGACCAGCACCTCGTAGAGGGTGGCGTAAGCCCGAGCCTTGTCCGCGTCATCCGAGCTCTTCCAGAACCGGCGCCGGCTGCGGCGGATGTACCAATTGGTCAGGTCCTCGATGAACCGGACGAACGGCCGGACCGCCTGCTGCAGGTCGTAGGCGTCCATCGCCGCGACGACCTCCTGCGTCAGGCGCTCCAGCGACGAGTGAATCCAGTTGTCCAACAGATTCCCTGAACCCGGCCCCCCGAACCCTGAACCCTTCCCCGGCCGCCACCCGTCCACCCGCGCGTACGTGACGAAGAAGCTGTAGGCGTTCCACCACGGCAGCAGGAGGTGGCGCAGGGCGTGCTTGACGCCCTCCTCGGAGAAATTGAGGTTCTCGGCGCGGACGACCGGCGAGTGGATCAGGTACAGTCGCAGCGCGTCGGCGCCGTAGGTGTCCAGGATGTAGACGGGATCGGGGTAGTTCTTGAGCCGCTTGCTCATCTTGCGGCCGTCGTCGGCCAGGATCATGCCGTTGACGATCACGTGGCGGAACGTGGGCTTGTCGAACAGCGCCGTCGAAAGGACCATCAGCGTGTAGAACCAGCCGCGCGTCTGGTCCAACCCCTCGGCGATGAAATCGGCCGGGAAGTGCTGCTCGAAGTGCGCCTTGTTCTCGAAGGGATAGTGCGACTGGGCGTACGGCATCGAGCCGCTCTCGAACCAGCAGTCCAGCACCTCGGGGATGCGGCGCAGGGGCGCCCCGCCCTTCGCCGACGGGATCTCGACGTTATCCACGAAGTGCTTGTGCAGGTCGGCGACCTTCTGGCCGGAGAGTTTTTCCAGTTCGGCGACGGACCCGATGCAGATCCGTTCGCCCTGCGCGTTGCGCCAGACGGGCAGCGGCGCGCCCCAGTAGCGGTTGCGCGAGATCGCCCAGTCCCGCGCGCCCTCGAGCCACTTGCCGAAGCGGCCGTCGCGCAGGTGCTCGGGCACCCAGTGGGTCTTCGCGTTGGCCGCGAGGAGCCGGTCGCGGAGCTGCTCGACGCGGACGAACCAGGTCGCCACCGCGCGGTAGATCAGCGGCGAATCGCAGCGCCAGCAATGTGGGTAGCTGTGCTGGATCGTCGAGCGGTGGACGAGCTTCCCCTCCTCCTTCAGGCGGCGCAGGATGTCGGAGTCGGTCTCCTTCACCTCGCGGCCGAGGTAGTCCGCGACGGGCGCGGCGAACCGGCCCTCGTCGTCCACCGGGCATACGGCCGGCAGGCCGGCGGCCTGACCGAGCCGGTGGTCGTCCTCGCCGAAGCCGGGCGCGATGTGCACGACCCCGGTGCCGTCCTCGGTGGAGACGAAATCGGCCTCGAGGACACGGAACGCGCCCTTCGCCTGGAGGTCCGCGAAGTACGGGAACAACGGCTCGTAGCGCAGGCCGGCCAGGGCCGAGCCGTCCAGTTCCTCCAGCAACTCATACGATTCGTTCTTCGGGTAGTATGCCGGCAGGCGGTCGCGGGCCAGGATGTAGACCTGGCCCGCATCGCGGACTTTCACGTAGCGGATCGTCGGCCCGACGGCGAGGGCGAGGTTGGACGGCAGCGTCCAGGGCGTCGTCGTCCAGGCCAGGATGAACGTATTCGCGGCGCCCTCGACGGCGAAGCGGACGGTGACGGCCGGGTCCTGGACGTCCTGGTAGCCCTGGTTCGTCTCGAAGTTGGAGAGCGGCGTCGCGCAGCGCGGGCAGTACGGCAGGATCTTGTGCCCCTCGTAGATCAGGTCCTTTTCCCACAACGATTTGAAGACCCACCAGATGGACTCCATGTAGGCCGGGTCCATGGTCTTGTAGTCGTGGTCGAAGTCCACCCAGCGCCCCATGCGGGTGACGATCTGGCGCCACTCGCGGGTATAGCGCAGGACGATGCCGCGGCATTTCTCGTTGAAGACGTCGACGCCAAGTTTCTCGATGTCGCGCTTGCCGCTGATCTTGAGCTCCTGCTCCATCTCGTATTCCACGGGCAGGCCGTGGCAATCCCAGCCGAACCGGCGCTCGACGTAATGGCCGCGCATGGTCTGGTAGCGCGGGACGATGTCCTTGATCGTGCCGGCAAGCAGGTGCCCGTAGTGCGGGAGGCCGGTGGCGAACGGAGGGCCGTCGTAGAAGACGAATTCCGGCGCGCCCCTGCGGATTTCAATGGATTTCCGGAAGACGTCGCCCGCCTCCCAGAACTTCAGGATATCCCGTTCGAGGTCCGGAAAGCTCACCTTGCTGGATACGGGGTCAAACATGGGCGTAGAAGATACGCAACCGCGATTGCCGAAAGCAAGCGGAGATGCGGGCCCCGCACGCGGAGAATATTACTTGACATTTCATCGTAAACGACCGCATTCTCCACGCATATTAAGGACTTTTTGTGCAAGTCGCAGCCATATCCCGCGAAGAACTGGATGCCTGGCCCATCGCGGAGGCCGGGCTGCCGGTGCGCGTTGTCAATGCCGTCCGGGAGGTGCCGGTTTCGACGGTGGGCCAGCTGCGGCAGCTCCCCGATCCGGATTTGCTGAAACTGCGGAGCCTGGGCCGCATCTCGCTGGGACACATTCACGCGTTTTTCCGGATCTGCGGGCAGATCGAACAGGGCCGGCAGCGGTTCGGCACGGTCCAGGAGGTTTTCGCGCTGTGCCTGGACGACGCGGAGCGAAACGTTCTCGCGGGGCGATACGGCCTGGACCGCGACCCCGAAAAGCCCTCGCGGCGCCGGATGACGCTCCAGCAGATCGCGGACGCGGGGCACATCACGCGCGAACGGGTGCGCCAGATCCAGGACGCCGGCCTGCGGAAGTTGCAGAGCCGCATCGCCCAGGTCTGCCTGCAGCCCTTCTACGATTATGCCTGCGGCCAGGTGGAGAAGCGTGGCGGGCTGGCGGGAGGCGCGGAACTCCTCGGCCTTCGCTCGGAGCCGGCGATGGGCGGGCTGAATCCCCTGGGGCTCATGCGGCTGCTCAGCGAGGTGCGGTCCGCCCGGCTGGTTCATTACAACGGCTTTTTCTCCACCTTCTCCCTGGATTTCCTGCAGGCGCTGGAATCCCGGCTGACCGCGATCCTGTCCCAGGCCGGCCAGCCCCTCTCGCTCGACGAGCTGATGAAGCGGGCGGGGACCGAGACCCTGGCCTCCCTCCGGGAGCCCGCCGCCGCCATCGAATGCCTGCTCGACCACGCCCCCGCGGTGGCCTCGACGACGGATCGCCGCTTTTTCCTCTACCGGAACGGGGCCGGCCCGTACGTCGTGGAGGTGCTGGGCCGCCTGGATCGACCGGCGCACTACCGGAAGATCACCTCCACCTTCAACGAATCCCTGAAACCGGCCAAGCGGAAGGGCGCCGGGTACGTCCTGGAGCTGCTGATCGCCACGCCGCGCTGCACGCGCGTGGACCGGGGGATCTACGACCTGAAGGCCGAGTAGCGCCGCGCTTGCCGTTCCGCCGGGAACCGGCTAGAGTTTCGCGGCCGGTGAACGGCGCCGGCCCGGAAACAGCATGAAAATCGTGGATAAATACCTGTTCAAGGCGGTCCTCGTGCCGCTGCTGTACTGCCTGGCGGGCTTCATCCTGATCTACATCATCTACGACCTGTTCGACAATCTCCCGGACTTCATCGAGGGCCGCACGCCCCTGCTCTCGGTGATTCGATTCTATTGCTTCCTGATGCCGTCCGTGCTCATCATCATTGCGCCGGTTTCGCTGATGCTCGCGGTGCTCTACAGCCTTTCGCACCTGACGAAGAACAACGAGCTCACGGCCATGCGCGCGTGCGGGATCAGCCTCTACCGGCTCATGGCGCCCCTCGTGATCCTCGGGCTGTCCGCCTCCATCCTCGTCGGGGTGATCCACGAAACCCTCGGCCCCTGGTCCGCGTACTGGGCGCACCAGTTCATCGTGATGCAGAAGAGCAAGGGCGACCTCTCCACGCACGTGGTCTCCCCGCTTCCCTATCGCAACGAGCTCGGCCGGCGCGACTGGATGATCGGCGCATTCAACACGCAGACCTTCGACATGCGCGGTGTGAACGTGATCCAGCAGCGGCCCGACGGATCGGAGGAGTACCGGATCGTGGCCAAGTCGGGCCACTGGTACGACGGCCGGTGGTGGCTGCAGGACCTGTCCTTCCAGGCGTACGACGCGGGGAGCAACCCCCTGGGGCCGCCCCGCTTCGAGATTCACCGGGAGATGACGGATTACAACGAGGTCCCCTCCGACTTCATCAACGAGATCAAGGACCCCGAGTATCTCTCGTCCCTCGAGATCCTGACTTTCCTGAAGACCCACAAGCGCCTGTCGAACGAAACCGTGTCGCGGGTGCGCGCGAACCTGCACCACCGCCTCTCCATGCCGTGGAACTGTCTCGTCGTCACGCTGCTGGGGATCCCGTTCGGCGCCAAGAGCGGGCGGCACGGCGCCTTCCTCGGCATTGTGCTGGCCTTGAGCCTGTTCTTCGGCTACTACGTCTTCGTCAACGTGGGCCTGGCCTTCGGCAAGAAGCAGTTGATCGCGCCCTGGATCGGCGGCTGGCTGCCGAACCTGGCCTTCCTGGCCGTCGGGCTGATCCTCATCCACCGCATGCGGTGAGGCCCGCGGGCGGGCCGGATCAGGAGTGCTCTTCCGTGGACGGCGCTTCCGGCGGGTTCTGCTTGAGCGCCCAGGACATGTCCTCGGCCCGCTCCCAGACGGACGTGTTCACGTAGATCGGGCAGCCCTGCTGCAGCGCCACGGCGATGGCGTCGCTGGGCCGCGAATCGATCTCCACGAGGTTCCGGCCCAACTCGCCCTCCTGGAGCAGGAACAGCCGGGCGAAAAAGGTGTCGTCCTTCAGATCGTTCACCACGACCTTCTGGGCCTTCACGCCGAGGCCCGCGAGGATGCTGCCGATGAGGTCGTGGGTCAGCGGGCGGGGCTTCTTGAGCTTGTGCATGAACATCGTGATCGCGGCGGCCACGCTGTGATCCACGAAGATGGCGATCACCTTGTCGCCATGGCCGAGGAACACGCCCACCCCGCTCTGCGTGGGCACCAGGCCCTTGACCTCGACCTGTATTTCGCGGACGGTCATCGGTCCTCACATGTCCTGCGTGATCAGGATCACCATGACGAAGATGCCGATGATCATGGCCGCTGACAGGACGGTGTCCATGCGCTTCTTCTATATCGCCCCCCCCGCGGCGAATAAAGCGCAATCGGCGGTCAGGTTCCGGGGCGGGGCGCGACCCGGAAGGCCAGGCCGCTCCCGTCCCGGGCCGCGTCCGCGGTCACGCGGTCGCCCTCGGCCACCGCGCCCTTGAGGATCTCCGTCGCCAGCGCGTCCAGGATCCGCCGCTGGATCGCCCGCTTGAGCGGCCGCGCGCCGAAGGACGGGTCGTAACCCTCCTCGGCCAGGAAATCCCGGGCGGCATCGGTCAGGTCCATCGCGATGTGCCGCTCCTCGAGGTTCTTCCGGACGCGCGCCAGCTGGATCTCGACGATCTGCTTGATCTGCTCGCGGCCCAGGCTGTGGAAGATCACGATCTCGTCCACGCGGTTGAGGAACTCCGGCTTGAACTGCGCCCGCAACTCCTCGTACACCCGGCTCTCCAGCTGCTCGTAGGCCGAGTCGCTGCTTTTCAGGTCCGGCTTGCGCTGCAGCGCCTCGTGGATCGCCGGGCCGCCGATGTTGGAGGTCATGATGACCACCGTGTTGGTGAAATCCACCGTGCGCCCCTGCCCGTCCGTCAGCCGGCCGTCGTCCAGGATCTGCAGCAGGACGTTGAACACGTCCGGGTGCGCCTTCTCGATCTCGTCGAAAAGGACGACCGAGTACGGCTTGCGCCGGACGTGCTCGGTCAGGTAGCCGCCCTCCTCGTACCCGACGTAGCCCGGCGGCGCGCCGATCATCCGGCTGACGGTGTGCTTCTCCATGAACTCGGACATGTCCAGCCGGACCATCGCGTGCTCGTCGTCGAACAGGAACTCGGCCAGCGCCCGCGCGAGCTCCGTCTTCCCGACGCCCGTCGGCCCGAGGAAGATGAACGAGCCGATCGGCCGGTTCGGGTCCTGGAGCCCGGAGCGGGACCGCCGCACGGCGTTGGAGACCGCGGCCACCGCCTCGTCCTGCCCCACGACCCGCTTCCGGAGCCGCTCCTCCATGTGCAGGAGCTTGGCCTTCTCCGTCTCCATCAGCCGGCTCACCGGGATGTGCGTCCAGTTCGAGACGACCGCGGCAATGTCCTCGGCGTCCACCTCCTCCTTCAGCATCCGCTGGTTCTTCTGGAGGTCGGCGAGCTTCTGCTGGGCGGCCTTGACCTGCGCCTCGATCTTCGGGATGCGCCCGTACAGGATCTCGGCGGCGCGCTCGAGCTGGCCGTTCCGCTTGGCGGCTTCCTCCTCGCCGCGCAGGAGGTCGAGGGCCTCGGTGAGCTTGCGGATCTCGGCGATATGCTCCTTCTCCTGCTGCCAGTGCAGCTTCATGCCCCGGCTCTTCTCGCGCTGCTCGGCCAGCTCCTTCTCCAGCGCAGCCAGCCGTTCCCTCGACGCCTCGTCCTTTTCCTGGCGCAACGCCTCCCGCTCGATCTCGAGCTGCATGATCCGCCGCTCGACCTCGTCGATCTCGGTCGGCAGGCTGTCGATCTCCATGCGCAGGCGGCTGGCGGCCTCGTCCACGAGGTCGATCGCCTTGTCCGGCAGGAACCGGTCGCTGATGTAGCGGTGCGACAGCCGCGCCGCCGCGACCAGCGCGCCGTCCTGGATCCGCACGCCGTGGTGCACCTGGTAGCGCTCCCGCAGCCCGCGCAGGATGGCGATGGTGTCCTCCACCGTGGGCTCGTTGACCTGGACCGGCTGGAAGCGCCGCTCGAGGGCGGCGTCCTTCTCGATGTGCTTCCGGTATTCGTCCAGGGTCGTCGCGCCGACGCAGCGCAGCTCGCCGCGCGCCAGCGGCGGCTTGATCATGTTCGACGCGTCCACCGCGCCCTCGGCCCGGCCGGCGCCGACCAGCGTGTGCAGCTCGTCGATGAACAGGATGATCCGGCCCTCCGCGCCGATGACCTCCTTGAGGAAGGCCTTGAACCGGTCCTCGAACTCGCCCCGGTACTTCGCGCCCGCGATCATGGACCCCAAGTCCAGCGAGACCACCTGCTTGTTCTTCAGGCCCTCCGGCACGTCGCCCGCGACGATGCGCTGGGCCAGGCCCTCGACGATCGCCGTCTTGCCGACGCCCGGCTCGCCGATGAGCACGGGGTTGTTCTTCGTGCGGCGCGAGAGCACCTGGACCACCCGCCGGATCTCGGCGTCGCGGCCGATCACCGGGTCCAGCTTGCCCTTGCGCGCGGCCTCGGTCAGGTCGCGCCCGTATTTCTTGAGGGCCTCGTACTTGTCCTCCGGGGCCGGGTCGGTCACCCGCTGGTTGCCGCGGACCGCCTGCAGCGCCTTGAGGACGGCGTCCGGCGTCAGGCCGAGCCGGGCGGCGACGCGCGCGGTCTCGCTGTCCGCTTGCGGCAGCGCGGCGAGCAGCAGGTGCTCGCCGCTGACGTACTCGTCCTTCATCTTCTCGGCCACGCGGAACGCCGCGTCCAGGGCCTGGCGAAGAGAGCGGGACAGGTAGCGTTCCGCGCCGCCCTCGACGCGGGCGCGGGCGGAAAGGGACCGCTCCAGCGGCTCTCGCAGTTGCTCGGCGGGGATCCCGAGCCGCTCGAGCAGGGGGCGGACGACGCCGTCTTCCTGGTCGATCAGCGCCAGGACAAGATGATCCACGTCCACCTCGGCGTGGCCGTAATCCCCCGCCAGTTGCTGCGCCCGCTGCAGCGCCTCCTGCGACTTGATGGTCAGACGATCCAGTTGCATAAGCCTCACTCCGCTGATTTAACCTTATGATTACGCGAACGCGGCGACATTTCAATGTTGCAGGGAGCGGAGACGGACCCGGCGGCCTTCAGATCGGCTTCGGCTGCAGGGCCGCGATGCCGGTGCGGCCGTGGAAGTGGCAGAGGGCGATCGCGAGCGCGTCGGCGGCGTCCTCGGGCGGCAACTCGGTCAGGCCCAGGATGGACGCGACCATGCGGCCGACCTGCTCCTTCGACGCCGCGCCCGCGCCCGTCAATCCCTGCTTCACCCGGCGGGGCGCGTATTCATAGACCGGCACGCCGCGCAGGGCGCAGGCTGCGATGACCGCCCCGCGCACCTCGCCCAGGATCAGAGCCGTCTTCGCGTTCTTGAAGTAGAAGCCGCCCTCCAGCGCCACCGCCTCGGGCCGATGGGTCTCCAGCAGGGCGGTAACCCGGGCATGAATGGCCGCGAGGCATTCGGAATGGAGATGGGCCGGGGGGTTGCGGACGAGGCCCTGGTCCAGGCATCGGAAGGAGGCGCCCTGCCGGGCGACGACGCCGTAACCGGTGGACCGGAGCGAGGCGTCTATGCCCAGCACGCTCATGGGAGCCGGAGGCCGGCCCTACTTGTTGAGGGCTTCGAGCAATTCGGCCGGGATATCGAAATTGGAGTAGACGTTCTGCACGTCGTCCAACTCCTCCAACTCGTCGATGAACGCGAGCAGGGACGACGCCTTGGCCTTGTCCGTCACCGGGGTCCAGGTCAGCGGCAGCAGCGTGACCTCGGAACTCGCTGCGGTGATCCCGGCCTTGTTGATCGCCTCGGCCACGGCCGGGTACTGCGCGGGATCGGTGATGATCTCGAACTGGTCCTCCTCGCGCCGCATGTCCTCGGCGCCGGCCTCGAGGACCAGCTCCATGAGCTTGTCCTCGTCCACGCCCGCCGCGTCCACCAGGATCTGGCCCTTGCGCTGGAAGGTGCGCATCACCTGCCCCTGCCCCGCCAGGTTGGCGCCGTGCAGGGTGAACGAGTGGCGGACTTCCGCGACCGTGCGGTTGCGGTTGTCGGTCAGGGCCTGGACGATCAGGGCCACGCCGCCGGCGGCAAACCCCTCGAACATGATTTCTTCCAGTTTCGCGCCCTGGAGTTCGCCCGTGCCGCGCTTGATCGCCCGGTCGATGTTATCCGCCGGCATGTTGACGGCGCGCGCCTTCTGGATGAGCGTCCGCAGGGCCGGGTTGGAGGCGACGTCCTTGCCGGAGGCCCCGACGACGATCATGATTTCCTTGGCGATCTTGCTGAAGATCTTGCCGCGCTTGGCGTCGGCGGCGCCCTTCTTGTGCTTGATGTTCGCCCACTTGCTGTGACCGCTCATGGTCCGCTCCTCTCCGACCGGTTATCCGTGACCAGTAACCGGCAATAAGTGACCAGTTAAAGTGACCGGTGACCGGCTACGGGTTACTCTTCCTCCGCTGCTTTCTTGTTCTTCGCTGCCTCGGCGATGATCTTCTGCGCGACGTTGGACGGCACGATGTCGTACCGGGTGAATTCCATCTCGAACGAGCCGCGCCCGCCGGTGATGCTCCGCAGCTCGGAGCTGTAGCGGAACATCTCCGCCTGCGGCACCTCGGCGGTGATGACCTGCATGCCGTCCTCCGTGCCGATGCCCAGGATGCGCCCGCGCTTGTGGTTCATGTCGCCCGTGATGTCGCCCATGTACTGGTCGGGCACCATGATCTTCGCCGTGACGATGGGCTCGAGCAGGACGGCCCGCGCCTTGCTCATGCCGTCGCTGAACGCGCGCGCAGCGGCGATCTTGAAGGCGATTTCCGAGGAGTCCACGTCGTGCGACGAGCCGTCGTAGATGCTGACCTTGGTGTTCGTCACCGGGTAGCCGGCCAGGGCGCCGCGGTTCATGCCCTCGACGCAGCCCTTCTGGATCGCGGGCAGGAAGTTGCGCGGGACGTTGGTGCCGACGAGGGCGTCCTCGAACCATTCCGTTTCACCGGATTTCATCGGCTGCACGCGCAGGTAGACCTCGCCGTACTGGCCGCGGCCGCCGGTCTGCTTCTTGTGCTTGTAGTGCCCCTCGCCCAGCGCCGTGACCGTCTCGCGGTACGGGACCTTCGGGGTGCTCAACGCGATCTCGACGTTGTGGCGCTTCTTCATGCGCTGCAGGGTCGTGTCCAGGTGCAGGTCGCCCATGCCGTACAGGATCAGTTCCTTGGTCTCCGTGTTGCGTTCGACGCGGATCGTCGGGTCCTCGTCCGCCACGCGGTGCAGGCCCGTGCTCAACTTGTCCTCGTCGCCCTGCGTCTTCGGCGCCACGGCGTACGCGGCCGTCGGGTTCGGGAACTGGATGGGCGTCAGTTTCGCGCTCTTGCCGGGCGCGCAGAGGACGTCGTTGATGACGGTGGCCTTCAGCTTGGCCAGCGCGACGATCTCGCCCGCCCCGGCCTCGGCCACCGATTCCTGCTTCTTGCCGTTCAGCAGGTAGATCGGGCCGATGCGCTCCTTCTGCTCCTTCGTCGCGTTGTAGATTTCGCTGTCGGACCGGAGCGTGCCGCCGAAGATCCGCAGGATGGTCAACTGGCCGACGAACGGGTCGTTCACGGCCTTCCAGACCTGGCCGACAAACGGGGCGTCGGCCCCCGCGGCCACGACGGCGCCCTCGGCGTCCTTGAACTCGCGGTCGGCCGGGGACGGGAAGAAGCGCACCAAGCCCTCGAGCAATTCCGGGATACCCGCGCCGGTCTTCGCCAGTGTTACGAAAACGGGGATTAGCTTGCCCGTGGCCACGGCCTTGCGCAGGCCGTCCGCGATCTCCGCCGGCGCCAGGGTCTCGCCGCCAAGGTACTTCTCGATGAGCTGGTCGTCGGTCTCGGCGGCCGCCTCGACCAGGGCACTCTTGAGCGATTCCACCTCGCCGCCGCCGGTGAACACGTCCGCGACCGACTTCTTGTCCTTGCCGAGGACGGTCGCCGGGCGGCAGCGGTCGCCCCAGACGGCGCGCAGGCCCGCCAGGGTGTCGTCGAAACTGGTGTTCTCCTTGTCGAGGCCGGTGATGACGATGCCGCGGGGCAGGCCGAGCGTCTCGCAGCGCCGCCACGAACGGTTCGTGCCGACCTGGATGCCCGAGGCCGCGTCCACGACCACGAGGCCCGCGTCGGCCACCGCGGTCGCGGCCACGGTCTGGCCGTAGAAATCGGCGTATCCGGGCGTGTCGGTGATGACCAGGTCGTATTTCCCGCCCTGCGCGGACGCATAGACGGCGTTGAAGGGCTTGGCCCAGATCGTGATCTTGCGATCCTTCTCCTCGTCGCTCCAGTCCGCCACGCTGGTGCCCTCGGCCGGCGAACCGAGCCGGTCGTTTACACCGAGCTTGTACAGCACCGCGTCGAGCAGGCTGGTCTTGCCGGCGCCCGTGTGACCCACGAGCACCACGTTGCGCACGTTACCGATCGCCAATTCCTTCATAGCGCGTTCCTTTACCGATTCGGATTCCAGAAAGCGGCCTTTGCTGATTCCAAGGGACAGGGATTCATACACAAAGAATCCGGCTTTCGCAACGTTTTTTAACCCGCCGGCCCCTTAACCGGTTTGGTCCGGACGCGCCTGACCAGGCCGGCCGCCATCCGGGCCCCGGATGGCCTTGCGAATCCGGGCTTAACAGGACGCCGCGAACGGGGCATGTTCAAGGGCAGAAGCGAACCAGCGGTGGGAGGCACTCCATGAACTCACGGGCGGGCATCGTCTGCATCATCGCCGGTCTGACCGTTCTCGCGGGGCCGGCGCGGGAGACCGCGGCCATTACGATCACCAACTCGGGCATCGTTCGCCTCGTCCTGAACTTCTCGGACCAGCTGCAGGAGCGGTTGCGCACGGCCTACCTGGACCAGCTCGGGCCGTACCAGGACCACCTCTGGCCCATCGGCCGCTCGACGACGCCGGACACCCCGTTCTCCTCGCCCTACGGCCCCCGGCTCAAAGCCTCGGAAAGCTACCGCTACGACTGGCACCGGGGCGTGGACATCCCCGCGCCGCTGTTCACCCCGGTCTATGCGATCGCGTCCGGGACGGTGACCAAGGCGGGGTTCACCAACAGCTACAGCGACGCGCTCGTCCAACTCAAGCACCGCCAGGCCGACGGCAGCGGCTACTACTACAGCAACTACCAGCACATCACCAACTGGTACGTGAACGTGGGCGATTCCGTCACCCAGGGCCAGTGGATCGCCGACTCCGGGTGCAGCACGTCCGGGTTCGATCACCTGCATTTCGAGATCCGGGACAGCAGTTCCTGGCAGTCCAACTGCGTGAATCCCTTCCTGGCCATGCCCTACTCCAACTCCGGGCCGCCCTATGTCCAGATCGACAGCGTGGATTCCTCCACGCCCTCCCGCCCGGTCGTGCAGGTCACCGTCACCACCCCGGCGGAGGAACTGGACCTGAACACGGTCAAGGCGACGGTCTACCGCTGGTCCACGAACCCGGCGGCCTACGTGGTGTACGACTCGCACACCTTCGACATGATGTACTGGAACAAGCTGCATACCCCGACCGGCACGACCGCGACGGCCACGCTCGACCAGTCCAACTTCAACGGGGTCGTGATCAGCCCGGCGGTCTTCTCCGAGACCAGCACCGAGTACTCGATCACCCTCACCTTCACCAACCTCACGGGGCCGGGCTACACCACCAACGTGTACGTCAGCGTCCAGGCCGAGGACGTCGAGGGCGAATCGGATTCGGACCGCTGCGGACTGTAGCCGGCCGCCGGCTATCCGCGCAGGCTCCAGACGAAGACCGCGAACAGGAGAAGGAACAGCCCGGCGGTCGCGAACTTCACGCCCGCCGCGTGGCGATTCATGAAGCGGATGAGCGCGTCGCTGCGCAGGCCGAACACCGCCAGCGCGAACACGACGAACAGGGGCGCGACGAAGGCGGCGTTGTACGCGAGCAGGTATCCCATGGCCGCGAAACGCTCCTCGCCGGTCTTGAGCATGAACAGGATCGTCGGCGCGTAGACCTGGCCGGTGCAGGCCAGTTCCAGCACGGAGACGACCAGCCCGGCCACGAACGCGGCCGCCACGAAACGGGCGTGGCGCGCGCCCTCCCGGATGACCGTGTGGATCCGGTCCTTGAGGAAGCCGGGCAGCTGCAGCGTGATGTCGGCCAGCCGGCCGCGGAGGCAGCGGATGCCGTCGCGCACGCTCAAGATCGCGATCAGCAGGGTGAACGCCGCGAGCAGGAGATTGACGACGAGGCTGAAGCGGCGGAGCACGCCGAGCCGGGAGACGATCTCCACGAGGCCCAGTCCCATGGCATAGTAGGCCACGAACACCCCGGCGATGAAAGCCAGGCCCACCTGGGCGATCTGGCGGGAGGTGCGCCGGGTGACCTGCAGGTAGGACAGCAGGAAGATGATCGTCGCGAAGGCGCAGGGGTTGACGCCGTCCAGCAGGCCGGCCGCGGCGATCACCCCGAGACGGATATCCCGGTAGCGGCTGCCGATGGAAGCGGCCGCCTGGTCGAGTTCGGCTTCCTCCACCCGGCTCCAGGCGTCGTCCGCCCCGGCGGATCGCGTCAGCAGTTCGCCCAACCGCGCGAACGTGATGTCCTCCTTGATGCTGTAGCCGGCCGCCGTGAACAGGGCCGGCGTGACCAGGCGGATCCGGTCCGGCACGCCGAACCGCTCGCACAGGGCCTCGTTGAGGCTCATGGCCCGGGTCTTCCGGATGTCGTGGATGTCGATCTGGAGGCCCGGGAACACCTCCCTCAATTGCGGGAACATCGCCTCCGCCCGCTCGCAGTCGCGGCACCCGTAGCTGCGGAAGAAGATCACGCGCACACTCGGCGCGGCCACCTCCGGCACGGGGGCTGTCTGCGCATCGCGAATGACCGCCTCGATGGGACGATCCAAAGCGGCGACGACCGGCAGTTCCCCGGCCGGCCGGTTCTTCTCCAGTATCTTGCGGACCTTCTCCTTCTGGCTTTCATTCTGCTCGGATTCGTCCAGGAAGGGCAACAGCACCGAGAATTCCGGCCCGAGCCTCGCGGAGTTATCCGTGAGGTAGCGGCCCAGGCGGTCCGCCACCGCCCGGCGATCCGGGACGGCCTCCGCGGCCCGGACCAGTTCCGCAAGGTCGACCCCCTGGCGGTTGGAAAGCAGGGCCATCAGGCTTTCTATCCGGATGCGCGGGTCGGCATCCTTCGCCAGAGTCCGCAGGGCCGCCACCTCCATGTCCTGGAGGCGCGCCGAGTTGTCCTGCACGGACCAGTAGTATTGATCGGCTTCGAATTCATCCAGGCTGAAGTAATGCGTCCAGCGGGACATGCCCCGCTCATAAACCTTGGGCACCACGGCCCGGACATACTCGGAGGAATCCGCCACGGCGCAGTCGAGCACCTTCCGGAACGATGCCTTGTCGTTCTGGCCCAGGGCGTGAAAGGCCGCCCGCCGCACCCAGGGATCGCCCGCGTACAGGAAGGGCCACACCGCGGTCCGGTCGGAGGGTTGCCAGGTTTTCTGGAGCAGCACCAGCCCGAGCGCCTGCCTGGGCGGCGCATTGCTCTGTTGCAGAAGCAGCATGGCGCACTCGCGGATCCTCGGCCGCGCCTCCTGCCGGCGCAGGACGGACTCGATGTCGTGGCTGTACACCTCCCCCGGCTTGAGCCGGCCGCCCGGGCGGAGCAGCGCCGCCATCATTCGCTCCAGGCCGCGGCTCCCGCCGCGCTCAACGGCGGCGGACACGGCGGCGACCCGCACGGCAGACGACTCGTCGTCCAGCAGCGCGTCCAGGAGCGGCAGGAAGGCGTCCCGCATTCGCGGACGGACGCACTGCGCCACCTGCTGCCGCTCATCCTCGGTTCGGTCGCCCATCGTCTGTTGCAGGAAAGCCACCTGGCCGGTCTGGCCGAAGCTCGTCAACAGGAGCGCCGCCGCGAAGCGGGTCCGGCCCTCGTATTCCGGTCCGGCATAGGGCTGCACGGCGTCGGCGAGCGAGTCCGGACCCGACACCGCGGACCGGGCGGGCGCGGCGGTCTTGAATCCCAGGGCCTTGAGCAGGCCGCCGGCGGCGCCCGTTTCCGCCGGGGCGGGCGCCGGCGCGGGCGGCTCCGCGCCGCCCGGCTTGAACGCCTCGAATAATTCGGTCAACGAGTTGGTTCCCGCTCCGGAGCCTCCCTCGGCGCCGAGGGCGTCAAAGTCCACGGCCGTCGCGTAGGACGGCGACAGGTTCGACTCCTCGATCTCGATGGATTCGAGCACGGTGACCACTTTTTCAGGCTGTCCGGCCCGCAGGATGTCCGCCAGCCGCTGCCGGTAGGGTGCGTGGCTCATGCCCTTCTGCGCCAGGGGCTGGATGGCCGCGCACGCCACGTCCAGATCGGGATGATCGGTCAGGGGAGCGATCAGCGAGAGGTCCTTGAACTCGCCGTCTTCCACGACCGCCTCGATGACCGAGAGCAGCACGTTCGGCGGACGGTCTTTCAGCGCCGCCTGGAAGGATACCGGCAGGCGCAGCTCCATCTGGAGAAAGGCGCTGACGATCGGGCCCTTGAGTTCATCGTTTTCCAGGAAGAGCTTCTCCAGCCGGCCCGCGGCCCTCTTGGCGCCCAGCGCGGCCAGGGTATGGATGGCCGAATCGCGGACAAACGGATCGGGATCGTCGAGAAGGGCCATGACCTGGTCGGCGAGGCTGTTGGCTTTCAAGCTCGCGGCCGCCTCGAGCGCGGCCGCCCGCACCCGCCAGCGGGTATCTTTCAGGCAGGCGCCGACCTTGTCCGACACGCCCTGGGTCTTGAGCCGTCCCAGGCTTTGCAGAGCGGCGACCACCAGATCCTCGTTTTCGCTCTGGAGATAGGACGACAGGATATCCAGGCCCTTCCGGCCGGTCAGGCCGCCCAGGACGCGGAGGATCGCGAAAACCACCTCGTTGTCCTTTTCGACGCTTACGTGCCGGCCGAGGATGTCCATCGCGCGCCGCGGGTCGGCCCGCGCCAGGCTGTCCACCGCCGCTTCCCGGATCAGCGGCTCGGGATCCTCGAGGGCGTCCGCCAGGACGATCGTGGCCGCGGCCCGGAACTTCGGCAGGTCCTGGATGGCCTTCAAGCGCGTATCCAGGTTGCCGAAAACCAGCCGGTGCGCCAAGGCCCTCACGTCCGTCCCCGCCAGTTCCGGCAGCAGCAGGACGTACTGAAGCTCCCGGATGCGTCCCCGGGCGCCCGCCGGCAGATCGGGGTGCCCCGACAGGAAGGCCGCCACCGCATCGGCGGTCCCCGGCCCGCCATGCTCCAGGAGGCGCATGGCGCGGAGCGAACGCTCACGGTGGTCGGATACGAGGTCCAGCAGGCTGGTCCGGATTTCCTCGGGCGTCAGGACCGCATAAACCCGGGCCACGGCGCCGGTCGCGCCGGAGGCCCACTCCTGCCACTGCCGCAGCGGTTCCCGGTTGGCCTCGCCTTCGGGAGACTGCCAGGGATCGAAATCCCGCGAGGCGCCCGCCATCTCCTCGAGGATCTCCAGGGCCCCCAGCCGGACCGCCAGGCGCGCATCCTTCAAGCGCTCGACGAGAGACGCGGAAGGAAACGGCTTCAGGGCGAATATCCGGTCGCGCAGTTCGGTCCGTTTCTGCGCCTCGCCCATTCCGGCCAGGATCGCAGGCCACATTTCGTCCGGGACCTTCCGGGCATCGAGGGCCTTGAGCAGGTCCCGATAGGGCGCATCCTGGCCGGCCAGGAACTCCGGGTTGAGCTCTTTTTGCAGCAGGGTGCACAGTTCCGGCGCGGAGACGTAGCCGGACACGCCGCCGCGCACCCGCCCGTCCGAGGCCAGAAACAGCAGGGTCGGCACGCCGCGCAGGCTGTAGCGTTGCGCCGAATCGGGGTCCTCCATCACGTCGATCTCCACCAGGGCAAAATGCTGGAGCAGCTTGCGGACCTCCGGATCATCGAGCGTTTCCGCCTTGAGCCGGCGGCACCACCCGCAGCCCGGCGACGTGAAGAGCGTCACGACGGGCCGGTATTCCGCCTCCGCCCGGTTGAGCGCGGCGTTCAGGTCCGGGAACCAGACCAGCGTCACGACGCCGGTGGCCGGGGCCGCGTCCGGCGGCGGCTCCGCGGCCGGCGAACGCGCGGCCGCCAGCAGGCCCGCCAGGCCCAGGACCTTCCCGAACCGCCATGGATCAGTAAAGCAGCGCATATACCAGGATGTTGACGTTCACCTGCAGGGAGTTCGTGATCTCGTTGCCGCCGCAGCAGCAGCACCCCTCGGTGTGGGCCGTGTCGTTCAGCCCGTGCGGCGAGTACACCACCACCAGCTTGCCGTCCACCTCGATGCCTTCCAGGCGGGCCGCCGCCGCGGGATGATGGAGCTTGAGCTCCGTGATGGCGTGGACGGTGCGGAAGAGGGGATGATCCATCTCGATCGGGCGGAGCCCCTTTTCCGCGAAGAGGGTCTTCATCTCCCGGCGGAAGGCGCGATCCCAGTCCTTGTTCGAGCAGCCGGCCGACGCCAGTAGGAAGCCGCCGCTCTCGAGATACTTCTTGAGATGCTCGCGCTCCTTCGCGGTGAAATGAAACTCGGCCTCGCCGGTGATGATGACGAAGGGATAGCTGAACAGGTCCTCGGAAGCGAGCTTGACGCTCTTGAACCGCCGCTCCGTGGCGATGGCCGTGTCGCGCTGGACGGCGCTCAAGAACTCGTCGCTGAAGCAACGCGACGTGTGGGTGCCGCCGTAGATGAGGTTGGCGCATTGGACCACGCCCTCCTTGGCAGGGGCGGCCGCGGCGAGGCCCGCCGCGAGGCCGGCGACGAAGAGAATCCGTTTCATGCTCATGGCTCCTCCGCGCTGAAGTAGCGCTTCACCGATTCCCGGTAATTCTCGGGCACGTTCTCCAGCGGCATGCTTTCCGCCGCGACGGGGCCGGAGGCGGCGGGCGCCACGCGGTCGCTTTCCTGTTTCCCGATCCGGTGGTCGCCCGGGCCCTTCCCCCGGCCGGCGCCAGACCCGCCGGCGGGCGAGGATCGGTACGCGCGCCGTTCGGGCCCGTAGACCGCCACGTCCAGCGGCGACTGCCCGCCCATCCAATACCCGTCGTCCCCGCCGCCGCCCAGGCCGGACCCGCCGCGTCCCATCCCCGGCATGGAGCCCTCCCCGCTGCAAATCCGCATCGTGATGGCCGCCAGCATCTGCTCGAGGGTCGAGCGCATGTTCTGCCGCACGTCGAAGCGCAGCTGGCCCTGGCACATGCCGCCGAAACAGTTGCCCTTTTCGGGCCCGGCCAGCTCCTTCATTTTCTCCAGCGCCCGGCCGGCCAGGCGGCAGGTCTCCGCCCCGTCGTGGTTGCGCGCCTTCAGCTCGGCGTCCTCCATCGTCGGCACGATCTCCAACTCGCGGGCCTTCTCGACGAAGGCCTCCATGTCGGCCGTCAGTTGCTGATAGTCCAGCCGGAGCCGGCCCGCCTGCGCGTCGATCCGGTCGAGCAATTCGGTCAGTTGCCGGCGAATATCGGCCTGCCGGCTTTCCAAGTCGGCCAGGATGGGGAGGTCCTCTTTCCGTCCGCCGCCCTCGAAACGCGAGAGCCGGCGCACGAGCGCCTCCTGCTCGGCGAGGAGCCGTGCATAGTGGGCGGCGCTTTCCATGATCTCCGCGAGGAGGGCCGCCTCGCCGGCATCCCGGACCTGCTCGTCCAGCGCGCGGCGGCCCGCGGCGTATTCGGCCAGGAACGCGTCGACCTGCTCCTGGAGCCCGTCGTGGGGCGGCGGGCTGCCGGCCAGCAGGGCCTCGGTCTCCCGCATCCTGTCCGCCATGCCGGCGGCCGCTTCCTGGAGCCGGCGCTCCATGTCGAACGCCGGGAAATCGCGGGCCACCTCGTCGAACGCCTTCGCGGCGCGCCCGGCCGCGCGGCGAGCCTCCTCCCGCGCCCGCTCCACCGCGTCGGCGTCCCGCTCGCTCTTGCCCAGCTCGTCGCTCAACGCACGCAGGGCCTCCTGCAGGTTCGTGAAATCGCGGTGCACCTCGTTGAAACGGCCCGCGAATTCCTCGGCCGAGATCCGGACGCGAAGCATGAGGGCGTATTCTTCCTCCGAGATGATCTGGATGCGGGCCACCTCGGAGACCGATATGCCGGCGAGGCTCGGGTTGCTGTCCATAGCCTCCAGGTACAGTTCCAGCACCTGGCCCGCCTCGACGCCCAGCTTCGGGAGCGCCAGTTCGCCCTCGTACTCGAAGCCGGAGGCGGGCTCGGGCGGTCCCACCGTCTGCAGGCGATCGCGGTAGCCGACCAGCGCTCGGGCCAGGTCGACCTGCCGCAGGCCGAGATCGTCGTCGGCCGCGCCACGGACCGGGACGGTGATGCCGGGCGTGGCCAGGGAGAACGGCGGGGGCTCGCTCAAGGCGACGGACGGCGGCTCGTCCGGCACGACGCGCTGGGCCATCTTGAACGGCGATGCGTTGGGCGTGCCGCGGATGTCCCGCACGGTGATCTCCGCCGTCGCCGTGGCGCGCAGGATCCACGTGAAACGCACGGTGTGGTCGCCCACCTTCTCGCCGGAAAGCGCCGGCGCCGAGTCGTTGTCGTTTTCGAAACGCCAATGAATGACCCCGTCCCGCAGCGGCCGGTTGCTCGTGAGCGTCAGCTCGACCCGGGTGCCCTTCAGGCCGCTCACGTCCTCCGCGCCGAGATAGAAGCGGCGGGCGGGCTTCCCGCTGTAGGCCGGCGGCACGAGCACGACCTCCGCGGCGGCGATGTGCGGGTCGAACAGCACGTCCACGGGGCACCAGCGGCTCCGGGCGCGGCCGACGGTGAAGCAGAACTCGACCGGCTCGATCACGCCTTCCAGCCGCTGGGCATAGCGCGTGGCGCTTTCCTGGAAGCAGGCCGCGCGGTGGATCCGTCCGCCGGCGCGGGTCAGGAAGCCCGCCTCCCCGCCGACGGTCCGCCCGCCGATTTCCACCCGAACCGCCAGGTCGCCCCCGTATAGCACCACGGGGCTCGCCGGCTCGACCTGGAAGGTGTAGCGGCTGTACGGAGGGACATCGCGGCCGGGCAGGAAGATCCGGGCCAGGATCGTGCGCGTCGCGGGCACGTTCACGAGGAACACGAGCGCGGCCGCCGCGGCGCAGGCGTAGAGGACGCGCCGGTGCCGGCAGAATTCCTCCTCCAGGAGCGCGTCACGGAGATCGAGGCGGCGGACCTGGTCCGCGGCGCGGCCGACCGCCTGCCCAGCGAGATAGGCCATCAACCCGGCCTCCCGCGCGGCCCCCCCGGCGAGCCAGGTCTCGAGTTCGAGCGCGCCCAGGACGGCGCGGCGGCGGCCCCCGATCCGGCGGTCCGCCCGGACGGCCATGTCGCGCGGCGTGAGCGCCGCGATGCGGATGCCGCGGGCGGCCAGGACGGCCGCCAGGAGGCCGAGCAGCAGGGCGCCCAGCGCGAAGCGCGCCGCGGAGCCCAGGGCCAGGAAGTAATCGAGGACGAAGTAACCGAGCAGGACAAGGATGGCGCGCGACAGCGCCTGGAGCAGCGCCAGCTGCGCCAGGCCCGCCTGCCATTGGCGGAGGCGCTGGCGCAGCAGCCGGCCCAGTTCGGTCGGTTTGTCGTGTGCGGTCACAGCAGCCCGTTCCTCCTTCGCACGAACCATTCCGCCGCGAAACAGAACGCCGTGAAGACCAGGAACCAGGCCCGGTCCCACGCCGGCTCCCAGGTCGCCCGGCCGGACTTCACGTCCTCTTCGCCCTCCTTCAACCGGCGGACCACGACGTCTAGCGTTTCGGGCGTCACGACCTCCCCGCCCGATAGGGCCGCCAGCTCGCGGAGGAAATCCGGGTCGGCGCTGACATTGTCCTCTTCGCGCGGCGCGGCGAGCACCTCGAGGGTGTCGGACACGCCGGCCGCCGCGTCCTGTTCCCCGGGGGCGCGCAGCGCGACCTGGTAAGAGCCGGGCCGGTCGAGGGAAAAGACCGCTTCCCAGCGGCCGGGCTCCTCCGGGACCGGCGCGGGCCAGAGGGTGCGCGCCGGCTCCGCGCCCTGCTGCACGCGCACCTCCGGGGCGGGCGCGCCGGGCTCCGGCAGGCGCTGGGTCACGCGCACGCGGACCGGCTCGCCGGGATGCGCCACGCGGGCGCTCAAGCCGAGGGCATAGCGCGAGCCCGGAAGGAATTCGGAGAAGGTGGCCGACCATTGGACCAGCTGCGACCAGAATTCCTGGTACATGTTGCTTGCGTCCTTCACCGACGGGAAGAAGTCCCACTGCCAGAGCCCGTCCGCGTTCACGACCACGACCATGCCCTTGCCGAAGCGCCGCCGGACGACGACCGGGAACGACTGCTCATGGCCGGCCAGCTCGCTGTGGCCCTCCACCAGCACGTCGCTGAAGGCCTTGAGCTTGCGCACACGCTGGGCGAACTGGAGCGGCGGCAGCCGGCCCCAGACCGCGTCCTCCGGGCCGGGCAGCATGTCGCCGAACAGGCCCGCCGCCGAGCCCGCGTCGGTGGGCCGGACGCTGAAGGGGCTGGCGACGCGCTCCCCCCACTCCATCGGCTCGAGCGCCTCCAGCTCGGGGAACTCGCCGTTGTAGGCCTTGCCCCGGGCGAACAGCAGGCCGCCGCCGCGGTCGCGCACGAAATCGCGGAGCAGCCGGATGCGCTCGGGAGTCAGGAAGTACTCCGCGCCCTTTCCGAACACGACGAGGTCGTAGAGGTCGAGCTCGGCCGCGCTGTCGGGGAAGACCGACCCCGTGATCTGGGCCGCGTCGGCCAGGTCGGTTTCCACCCGGAAGAAGCGATCGGCGGAGAGCCGGTACACCGAGATGACCTCGATGTTCGGCTGGCGGCGCAGCAGCTGCGCGATGAACTTGCTGTCCCAGTACGGGACCCCTTCGACCATCAGGACGCGGATGCGGCCGTCCAGGACGGCCACGCCGACGCGCGCCTCGTTGTTCGCGCGCGTGCTCTCCCCCTCCCACCCGGCGGTCTCGAAGCGGTATTCCTGGTGGCCCCGGCCCTCGGGCGTGACCGCGAAGGACACCGTCGCCTCGCCGTCGCCCTCGAGCGACAGCGTCTCCTCGCCGAGGACCGCGCCGTCCCCGTCCAGCAGGCGCACCGCGGGACGGATGGGGCCCAGGCCCGAGGCGCGGACGCGCGCGACGAGGCGCGTGCGCTGGCCCTTGAACGTCACATGGTGCCTGCGCAGCGGCTCGATCGACAGGTCCTTGCGCTCGATCGCGCTGCCGAGCGCCAGCGGAAACACCGGCGCATCCCGCGCGCGGGCGCGCAACGCCGCGTCCCCGGAAGCCGCGCCCCCGACTTGGCGCCCGTCGGACAGGAGCAGGATGCCCGCCAGGTTCCGGCCGCCGGAGCGGGACAGGTTGAGCACCCCTTCGACGGCGCGGCGGATGTCCGTGGCGCCGCCGTCGGCCTTGAAATCCCCGGGATCGCGGACGCCGGCCGGCTCGACGTCGTCGGCGAATACATACAATGGTGTATGTTCCGGACCTCCGGCGCGGCGCCGGACGTCCCGGACCAGCGCCGAGGCCGCGTCCCAGCGCGTCGCCTCCCCGGCATCGCGGGTGGCCATGCTGGCGCTCCGGTCGAGGAGGATGGCCAACTCGGACGGATTCCGCCGCGACAGGTCGGACCAGCGGCCGGGATTCAGGGCGATGACGGCCAGGCAGGCCATCCCGGCGACCCGCAACCCAGCCAGCAGCAGGCGGATGCGCGGCCGGCACTTGGCGGACGACCGCCACGCCAGGAAGCCCGCGCCGGCGGCAAGCACGGCCGCCCAGAGCGCCAGGTCCTCTATCGGCAGCAGGGGGTTCATGTCCGCTCCGCCCACACTTGCACGCCGCCTTCCAGCAACGCCCATCCGACCACCGCCAGCAGCAGGTACGGCCACAACGGGAGCCCGTCCCGCAACTCCCGCGCGCGCCGGCCCGCGGCCAGCGCCACGCGGCCCTGCTGCTCGATTTCCTTCACCGGGATCGGACGCAGGTCCGACTCGAGCGCGGGGAAGTTGACCGCCGTGACCTGCTGCGCCTCACCCTCGTATTTCCAGGTGTAGACGCCGGTGTCGGCCGCCGACTCGGAAACCACGCGCGTCCCCTCCGCCTCGCGCTGCGCCAGGACGGGAAGCGCCTCCCCGGCCCCGTGCTGAAGCGTTACGTCGGACGCCAGGATTTCCCGGTCCACGCGCCAAGCCAGCCGGTCGCCGGGCATGGCCGCCGTCGCGCCGCCTCCCCGGGCGCTCCGGCTGGACAGCAGCAGTTCGCCCAGGAACGGAACGAACTCGACGCGCGCCGCCCAGTCGCTGACCTCCGGATCGAGCGGCAGGGCCCACAGGTACAGGAGGCCGCCGTGCCGGTAGCGGACGAGCGCCGGAAGCCCATCCTCGTAGGCGATCAGCGTCTCGCCCGCCGCCGCGGCGTCGCCGGGCAGACGCCAGCGGGCACGGAACACGCCGCCGGCCGGGTCGCCGTATTCCCCGCCCGCGAAGAGCTGGAAGAGCCGGTCCTCCTTACGCGCCACGCGGGCGGCCGTCGGGCCGGACAGGATCTCCCAGGCGGCCTCGGCGGGAACCCGGGAAGCGTCGACGCCGGCTGCGGCCAGCAGCGGGCCCACGGGCGTTCCGCGAGACGGCACGCAGACCATCGCGCACCCCCGGCCCAACATATCCGCGAACCGGTCCGCGTCCGCGCCATTCCCATCCGCCAGGAACACGGCGTCGTAGGCCGCCTCCTTGGGCAGGCGCGCGGGATCGATCGGTTCGGCGCTGACCCAGGACAACGCCCCGAGGGCCCGGAGCCAGAACCGGCCTTCCGCCGTGTTCGTGCCGGAGACCCCGACGGACAGGCTGTCCGCCACCTGGATCACGGCCCACCGGCGGTCATCGGCGGTGAAGCGATCCTCGTTCAGCGAGACGGTCGCCGTGTGGATGCCGGGCTGGCGGAAACGATGGCGGAACGACACGCCGGCCTTTTCCCACGGCGGGATCATCAGGTCCTGGTTGTAGCGGCCCTCCCCGAGTTCCAGGAAGACGGTTTGCTGGCGCGGCCGGGCGGAGTAGTTGGCCACCTCGGCGTGAATGGTGACTTCCTCGCCTTTCAGCGGGGCCGGCGGATCGACGACCAGGTCCGTCAGCGCGCCGTTCTCCCCGTCGCCCTGCGCCACGCACAGGTTGACCAACCGGATCGAATCGGGGACCGCCAGGCTGGCCTTTTCCCAGGCCGCGCGCTGGAAATCGGAGACCAGGCAGATCTCGCGGCGGCCGTCCTGGTTCTCCAGCATCGAAACGGCGAGCCGCAGGGCGCCCGCGATGTCGCCGGTCTGCGGCCGCAGTTCGGCGCGGCTCAAGGCGGCGCGGAGGTACCCCATGTTGACGCCCATCTCCGGGAAAACGGCGTCGGGCTCGGCGTCCAGCCAGACCACGTTGGCCCGGTCCGCGGACGTCAACCCGGCCAGCACCTCGGAGGCCTCGGCGCAGGCGGTGGCGAACCGCGTGCGTCCGCCCTCGTTGCAGCCCATGGATCCCGTCGCGTCCACGATCACCACGACGTTCTTCCGCCCCAGCGGCCCGGCCAGGGCGCGGCTCGCGAAGTAGAGCGGCCGGAGGAAGAGCAGCACCAGCGTGACGACCAGAGCGGTCCGCAACAGCAGCAACAGCCAGTCCTGCGGCCGCTTGACGCGCAGCGTGGTGCGGACGATCCGCAGGATGAATTCGACCGAGCTGAACCGGTAGACCGGCGGCTTGCTCCGCGCGAACAGGTGCAGCAGCAGCGGCACCGCCGCCAGCGCCGCCAGCGGCCACAGGATCGCGTTGAGGAACACGAAGCTCATGTCGTCAGCCGGTCGAACAGGTTGAAGTAATGCGTGTCGGTCCGCGCCAGGACGTAGTCCACCTTCCGGCGCACCGACAGCTCGCGGAGGCTGGCGATGTGGGCGCGCATGGCCTCGCCGTAGGGCCGCGCCAGGCTGTCCGTGTGCGCGATGACCCGGCGCCCGTCCTCGAGGTCCACGAAGTGGAGCAGCCCGCGCCGCTCCAGTTCCAGTTCCTCGGGCGCCAGGACGTGGAACAGGTGGACCTTGAAGCCGCGGTGCAGGTAGGCGTTCAGCGCGGCGAAGATCGCCGCCGGATCGTCGAAGAAGTCGGAGACCACGATCAGGGTGCCGCGCCGCTTGAGCAGCGGGAAGGACCGGCGGAGGGCGGCGGCCACCGACGTCGGGTTCCCGGGCCGGTTCTCCTCGAGCGCGGCCATCAGGTTGCGCAGGTGGCGGCCGGTGCTGCCGGGCGGAAAGAAGCGCCGGATGCCCTCGTCGAAGATCTGCAGCGACACGCGGTCGTTGTGCCGCACGACCAGGTAGCAGAGCGCGGCCGTGAAGAACGAGGCGTACTCCAGCTTGGGGATCGCGCGGCCGAAGCCCATCGACGCGCTGCTGTCGAGGAAGACGTGGCACTCCATGTCCGTCTCCTGCTCGTACGTCCGCAGGTAGTGCCGGTCCGTCCGCCCGTAGACCCGCCAGTCCACGAGGGCCGGGTCGTCGCCGGGCACGTAGGGCCGGTAGTCGCGGAACTCGATGGACGACCCGCGGGCCCGGGAGCGGTGGCGCCCGGCGAGGTAGCCCTCGACGAGCGCGCGCGGGGCGAACTCGTAGCCCGCCAGCTTCCGGATGTCCTCCGGCTTCAAGTATTTGAATCGCAGGGCGCCCACTAGACGGTTTCCAGGAGATGGTCCACGATCCGCTCCACGCTGATCCCCTCGCCCGTGGCGTTGTAGTTGGGGATCACGCGGTGCCGCAGCACGGGCTTGGCCACGTGGCGCACCTCCTCGACCGAGGCCGCCGGCTGGCCGCGCAGCAGCGCGAGGGCCTTGGCCGCCAGCGTCAGGGTCTGCGACGCGCGCGGGCCCGCCCCCCACTCGACGTACTGCCGGACGAACGGGTCGGCCGGCTCGCGCGACGGGCGCGAGGCCGTGACCAGCTTGAGGATGTACTCCAGCACGTGGTCCGGCACGGGCACGTCGAGGACGGCGTCCTGGAGCTCGAGCACCTGCGCGGCGTCGAGCGCCTTCGACACCGCGGGCCGCTGCCGGCCGGTGGTCTGCCGGACGATCTGGCGCTCCTCGTCGAGCGTCGGGTAATCGATCAGCAGGTTGAAGAAGAACCGGTCCAGCTGCGCCTCCGGCAGCGGGTATGTGCCCTCGTGCTCGATCGGGTTCTGCGTGGCGTACACGATGAACGGCTCGGCCAGCGGCATGGTGCGGCCGGCGACGGTGACCTGCTTCTCCTGCATCGCCTCCAGCAGCGCGGCCTGGGTCTTCGGCGGCGTCCGGTTGATCTCGTCCGCCAGGATCAGGTTCGCGAAGATCGGGCCGGCCGTGAACTCGAACTTCCGGCGCGATCCGCTCGCGTCCTCCTGAAGGATCTCGCTGCCGATGATATCCATCGGCATGAGGTCCGGCGTGAACTGGATGCGGTGGAACGCGAGGCCGAGCAGCTGGCCCAGCGTGCTCACCAGCAGGGTCTTCGCCAGGCCCGGCACGCCCACGATCAGGCAGTGCCCGCGGCACAGCAGGGCCACGAGCATCTCCTCCACGATCTGCTGCTGGCCGACGATGACCTGCGCCACGCCCTGCCGCAGCAGCGCCACCGCCTCCTGCGCCTTCTTCCACTTGTCCTGTCCGATGTCGGCCATACGATCCTCGCTGGTTGGTTATCGTTTACTCTTCGTCCGTCCCGGACGCCCCGTCCGGGTCGCTTCGCTCCGCGGGCAGGCCCGTGAAGATCAACTGGCCCGCGGCGCAGACATGCTCCCCGTCATGCAACATGTGTTCCAGCGCCGCCCAGAAATCCTGGTCGTCGCTTTCCCCGCCCTCGTCCGCTTCCGCGTCCGATCCGCCCACCGGCCACCGCGCGCCGGCCCCGCCGTCATCCAGGTGGAGCGCGCCCATGACCGCTGAAGTCACGTCGGCGCGCATCCTCATGCCGGACCGAGCGGCATCCCCATGCTCTATGACGATGACCACGCCGTCCAGGATCGGCCGGCGGGTGAAGCTCACGGTGTGCGGGAGGCCGGCCGCCACCGCGCTCCGGGTCTCCTCCAGCGCGCGGCGGGCGAGGTCCGCGTCCAGGGGCTTCCCGATCGCGGCCTTCCACGAGGCCGTCTCTTCATCCGCCAGGCCGAGGAACCGGGCGTCCCGGATAAGCAGCGAGGCGGGCCGCAGCTTCGCGTTGAGGTCGGAATCCTTCTCCGCCAGTTCGGCCAGCGCGAGCAACTCGTCGTTGTTCAGCCCGGAGAGCTTGCGGGGGACATCCTGCGGCCCGCCCATGCCGAAGATGGCGGAGAGCTCGGACCGGCGTTCCGCGGTGACGCGGTCGGCGGATGGGAGTTCCGGCAGCTCGGCCCCGGTTTTGCCCTCCAGCCGCGCCTCGGCGCGACGCTGCATCAGGTCGCTGATCCGGTTTCCAAGATTGTAATACGAGGTTCCTTCCCGCGGAGTCGCCGGCTGCTCGCCATAGAGCATTTCCACGGCGTACGCGGCCTGGTCGCCCAGCGTCGCGCCGGATAACTCGCCGGGATCCTCGATGGACCTCCGGTCCGCGAGGACCGCCCGCCACAGGTCGGCATGATCGGCCATGCGGAGCGGTTCCCCGGCCTCATCTCCTTCCCGCCGGCCGAAGCCTCCTCGCAGGATCCGCGCCAGGCCCAGCAGTTCCCCCGCCGTGCGGGCATCGGACGCTTGCGGCACGGCCTTGAGCAGGGCGGCAAGCGCCACGTTCGGTTTCTCCTGTGACACGCGCTGCCAGAGCAGGCTCAACCACGCCTCATACGGTTCGTTTCCGCTCGCGATCTTCCGGACAAACTCCTCCAACGTCTCGCCCGAGGCCAGTTGCCGGAGGTTCTTGAGCAGGCGATCGACCTGCTCATCCATAGCGGGTTGCCCGGTCAGCGTCGTCTCTTCGCCCGTCCCGGCTCGCAACGCGGCCTCGTACTGGTCCACGAATCCGCGCGCGGCGGGACCGCGCCGCGTGACGTAGAGGGTCACCAGGTTCATGTCGCGCATCCAGTTGTCGCCCGCCTGCTCCAGCAGGCGCTTCTCGAGCGCCTGTGCGTCTTCCTCCGCCCCGTGGGCCAGCAGGTACTGGATCGCGGCCCGCTGCTGCGCATCCTGGCCTTCGGCCAGGTAGTAGCGGGCCAGTTCAACCGGGGATTGGTTCCGGTGCTCGGCATACCAGGCCTTCGCGTCCTCGTATAAAGCCTCCCGGTCCGTCGAACCGTATTCCGCGCTCGCGGCCGTCGGGAGAAGCGGCTGAAGCAACCGCGCGGCCAGCTCGCCGCGCGCCAGGGGGCGGCGCAGACTCTCGTAGAGGCGGTCCGCCAGCTCATCCGGGAGCCCGCCCGACGAGAACTCGATGTACATCCGCGAGTTCCCATCGCCCAGGCTCCACGTGTCCATCCGCGTGAGATAGTCGTCCTTCAGGAGGGCCAGCAGCAGCGGGACCGCCGCCAGGCCCCGCGCCCGGATCCGGGCCAGCGGGTGCGCCGCGTTCTCCTCCTTGCCACCGGGCGCGGAGTCCGGCAGCACCAGCAGGTCGCGGAAAACCATCGGCACGAGGGCGGCCTCGGCCAACTCTTCCGCCAGACGGCGGTCTTCGTCCGTCAGGTCTTCGCCGGCCAGCGGAGGCGGCGCCGGCTTCTCGATGCGCGCCTGGACCTTTTCGGCCACGCGGCTAACGGCAGGCCGGGTCTGCCAGCCCGCCGGATAGCGCGCCAGCAGGGCCTCCAGGTCCGCCCGGTACGCCGCCCAGTCGCCGCTCTCGGCGAAGCGGTCGCAGGACTCCTCGTACTGGAGGTCCGCGAGCACGTTCAGCGCCTGGACCAGGACCATGCGGAAATCGCCGGCGTGCTCGAACAGCAGGTCGCAGATACGGTGGGCTTCGCGCGTATAGCCCTGGGCGTGGTAATGGATGGCGAGCAGGAGCAGGTAGCCGTAGCCGTTCTGGCGGAACGCCCAGTCGTTCTCCTTCCGATCCTCGATCTTCTGCTCCAGGAAGGAGACGGTTTTCGCCACGTCGCGGGCCAGGTCCGCGTCCTGCCACACGCCGGCGGCGGGACCGGCCCCGCCCGCTTTCCGTCCTCGCAACAGCTTGTATTCGAGGACGTCGCACGCGCGGCCCGGGTTCATGACAAACCGCCCGCGGCCGTTCTCCTCGCCCAGCAGCCAGGCGTTGCCGCCGAGGTCCAGCTCGTATACCCGCGAAGCCCCCTGAGCCAGGGCGCCGCTGAAGACGTTCAACCGGACGTACTTCGCGCCGCGGACATTCGGCAGCCCCATCTGGTAGAACTTCTCGAATCCCGCGCTGTAGTCGCCGGTGGGGATCCCGTTGGAAGGCGTCGGCGCCACTTGAGCCCGCGCGGCGGAGGCCAGCAGGAGCGCCAGGATCATCCGGCCAACGAGGTGCCGGGTCATGGGATGTCGCGCTCCCTGGCGGAATTGAAACACATGGTTATGACCGCTTCGCGCGGATGTCCGTTCATTCACCCCGGTGTGACGCGCCCATACTAATACAATCACCTTCCCCAGTGAAAGCGCGGATGCTGTCCACCCCGGCCCTCATCAAGGTACTACGCATTCCGGCCGCCTATCCGGCACTTTATTTTTTTTTACCGCAGCGCCAGAGGAACGCCGCGAATAAAGCGGGCGATGGAGGGGTGAAAAAAAAAGTGGTCGTCCTTTCTGGACGCCGCTCGAAAGTACTACCAACGATAGCCGGTCCTTGTCCACGTCGGAAACGGGATACCTCGCGGCGCTGACGCGCCACTCGGGACATGCCCCCGGCTCGGCGCTCCCGCGCCTCGCCGCCCTCGCAAGGCTCGCGCCGCTCGCCTTGCTTCTACTCCTCGCCGCTGGACGCGGCTCGGAGCAAGGACGGCGCTGGGCCGCGCCGGTTGATGCTCGGCACGCTGGCCGCGTGCCTGCGCTTCCGCCGCCCGCGTGGGCGCGGTCGTCGGTCGCCCCTCCTGAACGTCGGGGCGAGGCTGGCTGCCCCGGTCGCCGCTCACGCGACGACGGCGGCTCTCGCCGCCCGGTTCGTTCCGCCCGTCTTCTCGTCTTCGTTTTCGGGGGCGCGCGCGAAGAGGAAGAGGCTGCGGAATGACGGGCTCCACTCACCAACCGCCCCAATGCCGCCTGCGGCGGCAGCAGCCAGCCAAGAGAAGAGCGCAAGCCGCGCGGTCTGAACGACCGCACAGCTTGCTCAGTGCGCCGCTTTGCTCCAGCTGAACGCCGGAGCTTCTCGCGGCTTGCCCGCTAACGCGTTTTTCCAATGCTTGGAAAAGTGGCGCAAAAGTTTTCCAATGTCTGGAAAATCCGTCCGAGATTTTTCCAATCATTGGAAAAGTCGGTCTCGCTTCGCTCCCTCATCTCCACCCCCACCGCGTTTCAAGTGTCGTTTTCGCCGTGCTCCGTAAACTTCACCCGCCGAAGCCCGCCACTTCAAACGCGGCCCCGAAGAACCGCCGGGCAATTCGCCACGAGTGCGCGCCTACGGTGCGAACGTCGCGGCCATTTGCCTGATCGGCGGCCAGAACCTGCCGGGCGCTCTCCTCGTTCTCGCACCCGGCACCGTGCGGGCTGGCGCAGGCTGGCCCGCTCTGGGGTCGCTGCGCTCCGCGGTCCGGCTTCGCCGGGTTCACTACGCGCGCACCCGTCACGCCATCCCGATGCAGCATCGGGATGTCATGCCGGTTGCTGTGCGCTCCGTTCACGGGATGCGGTAGAAACATGCCCGCAAGCGCCGGAAAGGAAGTGGGGCGCTTGCGAACATGTTTCTTGTTTGTCAAGTGTTCACGCTGGCCTTCTCACCGTTTGTTGCGTACTCTCTGGGGCTTGAATCGTTTCGCACAAATGAAGAAAGGAGCGCAAAGCGATGCCCGGCTTGAACGAAGCCGATACATGCAGAGTGTTCATCACGCCCGCCTTGCAAAAGGCCGGATGGGGTGATCCGCATTGGCGTATCGCCGAGCAGCACTACTTCACCGACGGCCAGATTTTCCTCGTGGGTGACGGCCACCGCCGCCGCAAGGGCAAGAAGGCCGATTATCTGTTGCGTTTCACCGAATCCTTCCCCATAGCGACCGTCGAAGCCAAAGCCGAAGAACTCGAACCCGGCGCAGGACTTCAGCAGTCCAAAGACTACGCGCAAATCCTTGGTCTTTCCTTCGCCTATTCCACGAACGGCCACGGCATCGAGGAATGGGATTTCACCACTAACACGCAGCAGAGCCTGACCGCGTTTCCATCGCCGGACGAGCTCTGGCAGCGACTTTGCGCCGCAAGAGCGCTGGACGCAGCGAGGCCTCGCAATCCTCTGCTACACCCGTACTGCACGACGGAAGGAAAACATCCCCGGTACTATCAGGAGGTGGCGATCAATCGGACGATTGAGGCCATTCAGAACGGGAAAGACCGAGTCTTGATCAATCTGGCGACGGGCACGGGCAAGACGCTCATCGCGTTTCAGATCGCCTGGAAGCTCTGGAAGTCGAAATGGACCAAGAGCGGCGAGGAACGCACGCCGCGCATCCTCTTCCTTGCTGACCGCAACGTATTGCGCGACCAAGCCTACAACACCTTTGAACCGTTCGAGAACGAACGCGACACCATCGCGGAGGGGCAAACCCCAACAAACCGGTCCGTCTATTTCAGCATCTACCAAGCGATGTATTCCGGCGTGGACGGGAAGCGGCTCTTCCAGAAGTACCCCCGCGACTTCTTTGACCTGATCGTCATTGACGAGTGCCATCGTTCCGGCTTCGGAACGTGGAATGCGATTCTTCAACATTTCGACTCAGCGGTCCAACTCGGCATGACGGCCACGCCGAAACGGACGGAGAACATCGACACGTACAAATACTTCGGCGATCCGGTCTTCGTCTATTCGCTTGGCCAAGGCATTGATGACGGATTCCTTGCCACCTACAAGGTTCACCGCTCCGTTACGAATTTCACACGGGACGGCGTCGTCATCGAAGACGTGGTTGCCCAAGGCGCGGAGCTTGAAGTCCCGCCGGAAGCGGTGGTCGAAGATGAATACGAATTGCTGGACTTTGAGCGGAAAATCACGATGCCCGACCACATCGCCCGGTTGTGCGACCATCTGAACAAGCTCTTGCACAACTACGGGCGCATGGAAAAGACGATGGTCTTTTGCGTGAATCAGGAGCACGCGCTAGCCGTTTCCACTGAGCTGAACCGGCTCAATGCGGATCTGAACGTTTCCGACTACGCTGTCCGTATCGTTTCAGAGGAGGGCACCACCGGCAAAGCCCTGCTTGAGAAGTTCCAGAACACCGAGAGCGCAACGCCTGTTGTCGCAACGACGGTTGACTTGCTGACGACCGGCGTTGACGCGCCGAGCGTTCGCAATATCGTGTTCATGAAACCCGTCGCCTCGATTGTCTCGTTCAAGCAGATTGTCGGGCGCGGTAGTCGGCTTTGCCCCGACACGGACAAGTTCTGGTTCCGTGTCATTGACTACACCAACGCCTCACGTCTCTTCGATGAGTGGGACAAGCCGGGCGAACCGCCCGAGGGTGGGCCCAATACGAAGGCCCCCTTCGAGTGCATTATCGGTGGCAAGGTGATTGATTCCGAGACGGGCAAGCCGATTCCTGGCGCTCACGTCGTCTTGCAGACCGGCCCCAATGATATCATTGACCAGCGGACAGGCCCCGACGGGCAATTCTTCTTTTCCAGCATCGGCGAGGGACAAGTCTTGCTCGTCGTGACCGCGCCAAAGTACGACCGGGTTCAGGCCACTCACGAAACGCGCAAAGATTCTCCGCTCACCCTTGAAGTAGCGCTTCGCCCTCAGCAGGTGGGTCCGAAGCAGAAGAAAATCCGCATCACAAACCTCGATGTCACATTCGTGGACGACACCTACGAGGAACGCGACGCGGAAGGCAATCTTGTCTCGCCCGAGGACTACTTGAAGAAAGTCCGAGAGGAGATTCTGACCGCCTGCCATTCGATGGTTGAGCTTCAGAATGCGTGGACCGAGCGCGAGCGCCGGGACCAGTTACTTCAGATTCTTGAAGAGCGCATGGTGCATGTGGACATTCTGCGTGAAATTCTCCAACGCCCCGACGCCGACGCCTTCGACCTGCTGGCTCATACCGCATTCGGCGCGGACATCCACAGTTGCGAGGAACGGGCAACGGCTCTTTTCAACTTGCACAAGGAGTTTTTCGAGAAGTTCGATGCTCCCGCACGCGAGGTCTTGCTGACCCTCGTAGAGAAGTACCGCTACGGCGGATTGCTCGGCGTCACGGATCCGCTCATTTTCCAGCTTGCCCCATTCAACAGCGACGTGCGCACGGTCGCAGGACCTTTCGGCGGAATCGCCGAATTGCGCAAGGCGATTGACGATCTTGTCCGCCTTCTCTATCGGCAGGAGGCCGCCTAATCCATGTCGCGCGAAACGCTCAATACCCAGTTTTGGAAGGCCGCCAAGATTCTCCGGCAGGACGACAACACCAACAGCCTCCTGGACTACGTTGAACAAATCTCGTGGATTCTGTTCCTGAAATGCTTCGAGGAGCTTGAAAAGAAGCGACGGGACGAGGCGGAATTTGAGGGCAAGTCCTATCGGCAAATCATAGCCGACAAGTTCCAGTGGTCCGCCTGGACAAATCCAGACCCGTCCAAGAAATTGACCGGTCAAGCCCTGCTGGACTTTCTGAGCAACGAGCTTTTCCCCCACCTGCGAAACTTGAAGGGCAACAGCGGCAGTTCCGTCATTCGCGCCCTGTTTGAGGAAGCCCCGTCCAAGATGCTGAAAGACGGGAACATTTTGCGCGACGCGATTGACGCCATTCAGGAAATCCAGTTTGAAGGCGCAGACGACATCCACACACTGTCCCACCTTTACGAATCCCTTCTGGCGAAACTCGGACGGGAAGGCGGTTTCGGGGGAGAGTTCTACACACCTCGGCCAATCATCGAATTTGTCGTCAGGATGGTTGACCCCCAATTCGGTCAGACGATTTATGACCCGGCGATGGGTTCCGCCGGATTCCTCGTCGAGGCACACAAGCACATGCGTGCGGCCCTTGGCGCGCGCATCCAGCCTGCGGACGAAAGAAGGTTGCAGCGGGAAACATTCTTCGGCCAGGAGAAGAAGCCGCTCCCGTATCTCCTGGGCTGTATGAACATGATCCTGCACGGCGTACTCACGCCGTCCCTAAACCGCAGAAACACACTTGGCGACGACGTTCGCAAGTTCACCGAAAAGGACCGTTTCGACGTAATCCTTACCAATCCGCCCTTCGGGGGAACAGAACACGAGAGCGTCACGGCGAATTTCCGTTACCCCTCGAAGGCTACTTCGATCACGTTTGTTCAGCACATCATGGCAAAGGTCAAGCGTGGCGGGCGTGTGGGCATGGTCATTGACGAAGGCGTCTTGTTCAAAACTACGGAGAGCGCCTACGTGGACACCAAGAAGGAATTGCTGGAACAGTTCAACCTTCACACCATCATCAGTTTGCCGGTCGGCGTCTTTGCGAACGCGGTTGCCACCGGCACAGGTCCAAAGACCAATCTGCTTTTCTTCGAGCGGAAACTTGACGAAGCCGGACGGCCCATCGGCACCAAGGAAATCTGGTATTACGAAGTCGAGGCTGTCGGGTTCAGTCTGACGAAGTCGCAAAAGCCCGTCCCCGATAATGACCTGCCCGATTGCTTCGAGAAAGCGGTACGGCGTGAGGTGTCGGAGAAGTCATGGATCGTTCCGGTGGCTGAGATTGTTGCCAAGAACTACGACCTTTCGGGAATCAACCCGAATGCGAAGGTGGCCAAGAAGCACCGATCGCCCGAGGTAATCGCGGCTGACATCGCACAGAAACATGAGCGAGTACTTGAAATCATGGGGGAGATTCAAGAACTGCTGGCAAATGGCGAGGAGGCAGCGGATACCGAATGAAGACTCCGCTCTCCAGTGTCTTGCGCCAACGGCGAACGCCAGTCCATCTTGACGACCATATCGAATACTCGCAACTCACGGTGTCCCTCAATGGCCGCGGAGTTTCGCTTCGCCAACGCATCAAGGGTTCCGACGTGAAGACGAAGAATCAGTTCCTTGTCCGCGGCGGCCAGTTCATTTACTCGCGGATTGATGCCCGCAACGGAGCAATGGGGATTGTCCCTGCTGAACTCGATGCCGCAGTCGTTACGGGCGACTTCCCTGTCTTTGATGTGGATGAACGGAAGTTGAACCCGGCATATCTCTCGCTGGTTGTCCGATCACGTCCGTTCGTCGAGGCCTGCAAACAGGCAAGCAAAGGAGTCACAAACCGGAAACGCGTGAAGGAAAACGAATTCCTCTCGCTCGCTCTCGATCTGCCAGACCTTCGAGAACAAGAGCGGATTTCCTCGCGAATAGTCCACGTTGAATCTCATGCGGGAAGAGCAGCCTCACTCTGCGAGCAAGTTGAGGAAGCCTATGACGATCTCTTGTTCAGCATCGCGCATAACACTTCCCAAGACGCGCCACGCCTTCCCCTGCGGGACGTTGCGCCAATAGTCCGCCGGAAGGTTGAGATTCAGGAAGAAGAGGAATATCCCGAACTCGGGATTCGATCTTTCGGCAAGGGAACTTTTCACAAACCGGCCATCAAGGGCTCTGAACTCGGAAGCAAACGGCTTTACCGGATTGAACCGGGCGACCTGCTTTTCAGCAACGTGTTCGCATGGGAGGGCGCTATCGCCATCGCCCAAGCCGAGGACAAGAATCGATTCGGTTCACACCGATTCATCACCTGCTTGCCCGATCCTTCAAAGGCGCTGGTCGAGTACTTGCGAACGTGGTTTCTGTCCGCCGAGGGCATGGCCGAGATTCGCGCCGCGTCCCCCGGCGCGGCTGGCCGCAACAAGACATTGAACTTGAAGAAGCTCGAAGCGATTCAAGTTCCGGTCCCGGACATGGCGAAGCAACGTCGCTTCGCGCACGTGTACGCCAGTGTTCAGGCCGCGCGTAAACTGAACCAACAGACCGCCGACGAACTCGAAGCCATCATGCCCGCCGCACTCGACCGGGCGTTTGCGGGCGCGTTATGACAACTCCCGCGCAAGAACTTGAGAAGTGGTTTCAGGATCGCCCCAAGTGGCTTCAAGACGCGGCTCGCAGGTTGGTGCAGAATGGGGAGTTAACGGAGCAGGACTTCGGCGACCTCCTTGCCATGTGCGTCGCAGAGGGTTCAGGACAGAACGTCGCTTTCACCGGGCTTGTCGCGGGTAGTCTCGCTGTTCAGGACACGACCAAGCCACTAAGACTCGATTCCGTTTCCGATGTCAAAGGTATCAACGCACTCACCCCGACCAAGCCGTTGAGCTTCGGGAACGCTCCGCTCTGCATCGTTTATGGCCGGAACGGTGCCGGGAAATCCGGTTATGTGCGTCTACTCAAACACGCTTGCGGGGCGCGCCGCCCCGGCGAACTTCTTGGAAACATTTTTGCAGCCGGCGCTCAGCCTCAATCCGCAAACATCTCTTACTCATTCGACAACCAGCAGAAGACGGCAGCATGGTCCGGGCAACCTGTGGCGGAACTTCGGGGCGTTGACATCTACGATACGGCGTGCGGGTTGGTGTACGTGAATGATGAGAACGAAGTCGCGTTTGAACCCTGGCTTCTCCGTCTGTTCACTAAACTCACCGCCGCTTGTGAAAATCTGAGCAGACGAATCGAGGGGAAGATTCAGTTGCGCGTTTCGAGCAAGCCGCCTCTCCCGCCTACCTTTGCCGCGACGACATCAGGTCAATGGTATTCGACTCTTTCCGCAACCACCGCGACCGCAGAAGTGGACCAGAAATCCACGTGGGCGGCGGAGGACGAAACCGCACTGAATGACCTTAATCGCAGATTGGCCGAAGCGAATCCTGCGGCAAAAGGGGTCGTTTTGCGTCGGCAGAAGACTTCTGTTTCAGATCTTGCGACGAGTTTACGGGCAATGTTTGGAAGCCTCTCGGCAGAGAAATGCGGCGAGTATCTTAAAGCGAAGGCGACTGCGAAAGCGAAGCGCCTAGCCGCCGACGAAGACGCGAAGAAGGTCTTTGAGAAGGCACCTCTCGACGGTGTCGGGTCGGAATCGTGGCGGCTGTTATGGGAAGCGGCAAGGTCGTATTCAACCGATGCTGCCTATCCCGCCGCGCCGTTCCCGAACGTTGCGGGAGATGCCCGTTGCGTCCTGTGCCAGCGTGAACTTGACGCCGAGAGCCGCGAGCGCTTCCAGTCCTTTGAGAACTTCGTCAAGGGCGAACTCCAGAACCAGGCCGCTCAGGCTCTGGGAACACTCCAGACTCTGGAAAACGCACTGCCGCAATTCCCGGACGATCAGGCTCTCACCCTGCAAATGGATGCCGCAGGCGTAACCGGGGCGGAGGACAGGCGCGGAATACAGGACTTTGTCACCGAACTCTCGAAGCGTAAGGCAGTTTGTCTGCACGCGCAGATTGATGCAGAACTTCCCGCATTGTCCGTTTCGGAAGTCTGGAAAGGGCTTGAGGCCTTCGCCGTGGAACTCGAAAGACAAGCGACAGCTTGCGACGAAGACGCAAAGGGGCTCAATCGGCCACAGCTTGAAGCGCAACAAAGGGAACTATCGGCTCGGAAATGGCTCAACCAGCAGCGGCAGGCGATTGGCAGCGAAATCTCTCGGCTGGATCAAATCCAAACGCTTCGCAAAGCACAGGAGTTTGCCGGCACGCTCGCGCTCTCGCGCAGGAAGTCCACCTTAGCGGATGAGTTGATTACGACCGCCTACATCAACCGATTCAACGATGAGCTTCGAAACCTCAAGGCGGCTCGCCTTCTCGTTTCGATTAAGAAGACGAGGACCGAAGTCGGGCGAGTATTCCATCGGATCGTGCTCCGCAACGCCACCCGCGACGTTCGTACCTCGGACATTCTGAGCGAAGGAGAGTTTCACATCGTCTCGCTTGCCGCGTTCCTCGCCGACGCCGAGGGACGCGGGGCGAAAACGGCGTTCGTTTTCGACGACCCCATTTCATCACTTGATCATGTCTACGAAGAGGCTGCGGCGCAACGCCTCGTGACTCTGTGCAAGAACCGACAGGTCATCATCTTCACCCATCGGCTTTCGCTTGTCGGCATGCTGGAGAAATACAGTGACAAGGAACATGTCGCCACGTCTGTTGTATGCCTGAGCCGCATAAGAACCGGGGACATTGCTGGTCTTCCGATCAACTTGGAGAAGACCAAGCCAGCTGCTAATCGACTGCTTAACGAGGGCATTGCCGCAGCCAAGAAGGCGTTCAATGATGGCGACGCAGCATATGAACAAGTCGCGAAGGCTCTTTGTCGAGATATTCGTATTCTGATGGAACAAGTCGTGGAATCCGATCTTCTCGTGGGTGTTGTTCGGCGGTATAGCCCGGAAGTTCAAACAAAAGGCAAGATCGAACACCTTGCCAAGATCAAGGCTGAGGACTGCAAGTTCGTCGATGACATGATGACTGCCTACTCCCGATACGAGCACTCTCAGCCAGACGAAGCCCCTGTCGCATTGCCGAAGCCTGATGAAATCGAGAAGGACCTGAAGGCGATTGCGTCATTCATTGCTGCCGTTCAGGCACGCACCAAGAACTAGCAAGGGCCGTTCCGCCGATTGCACCCCTTCCACGCCGAAGCGCGAGGCGCGTCTACGGCCTGTCCGGGGCGCAACCGGCTCCACGGTGAATGCGGACAAGCGGCTACGCCGCTTGCTGGATAGGATTTCGCGCGCGCCCCCGAAAACGAAGACGAGAAGACGGGCGGAACGAACCGGGCGGCGAGAGCCGCCGTCGTCGCGTGAGCGGCGACCGGGGCAGCCAGCCTCGCCCCGACGTTCAGGAGGGGCGACCGACGACCGCGCCCACGCGGGCGGCGGAAGCGCAGGCACGCGGCCAGCGTGCCGAGCATCAACCGGCGCGGCCCAGCGCCGTCCTTGCTCCGAGCCGCGTCCAGCGGCGAGGAGTAGAAGCAAGGCGAGCGGCGCGAGCCTTGCGAGGGCGGCGAGGCGCGGGAGCGCCGAGCCGGGGGCATGTCCCGAGTGGCGCGTCAGCGCCGCGAGGTATCCCGTTTCCGACGTGGACAAGGACCGGCTATCGTTGGTAGTACTTTCGAGCGGCGTCCAGAAAGGACGACCATTTTTCTTTTCGTGGCATTCCGGCCCAAATCCCCCACGGGCCGGGGAACTCGACGCGGAGACGCGGCGAGGCATTTCCGCGACTGGTGACGCGACGCGGCGACGTGATCCCCGCGACCCGC